>BNJU01001537.1_pt1 | contig 145511 bp, 233 predicted proteins | sample 8539281 | NCBI WGS metagenome assembly BNJU01 (sample SAMD00202456, study PRJDB9452) | human saliva metagenome | isolation source: human saliva | place: Japan | reverse complement strand
AAATTAATTCCTTTAGATAGGCATAAGCAAACTCAACTATTCAAAATCGTATTTACTCATCACGCGCTACTTTGGCACTAGTTCAAAAATCAGTCATCAAATAATTTTCATCTAGACGGATAAGACTATAATACTCATTCCAAAAATAGAGAGTCACTGTTGCTGATCCCACTGTAATCCATACCACAATTGAGTGACATCACTTGTATTTGATGGGGATTGACTATAGATGCTTTTTGAATGTTTCCTTTTGAACAAGTGGAAGGTCCAGTCGACTAGTCAAGTCGAGTTCATCTAACTTGAAAGTGATAGAATGTTTCTTTGCTTCTTTCAATACTGTCCTTATTAAATCGAATCTGAATAACCTTAGAATCTTCTAAAGCTACATTCTGGTCCTCAGCACCCGTAAAGGAAATACTGCCCCAGTACTATGCCATCTTTTGCCAGGAGATAGAGCGTAAGGGAACAGCATTGCTATCAAGTCTGAAGCCTTTTTCGATAGTGACTGTTTTATTGCCCTGAATACTTTGGAACTGCCATCTGTCAGGAGGTCTTCGTAGTCGCTACCACCATCACCTTGTCTCGACATAGATATCAAACCCAGCTTCCATCAGATCACTTGCTTTGGTTTCTGCTAAAATGATTTTACTTTCATTAATTTTGCAAAATTGGTGTTGAGGTGGCAAAACCAATCGTGAGATTAAAACATAACTCCTACTAGAAAGACCATCAAAAGGTTATAAGGAGGGCAAGTAAAGACTTTCCAGTCCTTTTTCTTGCATTGAAAAGAGCCATTATAGCTGGGAGGAGGATCATTTTAGCTAAAATAGAATTCCCCACACCACTCTGATTTAAGGTCTGAAAAAGCAAACATCCCTGCGATTGCAATCAGTGTCAGGTAGACCAAAAATCTCACCTAGACCCCAGTTTTTCTGTTCGAGTTTGTTGATTTACAGGGGAGTTTCGTACAATGACTGCCCATTCTCTTTTCCTCTTTTTAGAAAGAGATAAAAGCCCAAACCGAGTAGCAGATTAAAGATTGCAAAAACTATTAAAGTACCTATAATCACCGTTCTACCCATGGTTCTCTCACCTTATGTTCTCTCACAAATCTTATCTTTCTTTAATTCCAAATTTCCAACTAATAAACTAGTAAGAAGAAGGACCGCCTTCTATGACCACAATAGGCATAGCCAAAATAGCAATCATCAAAAAACTAGCTTTCTTTTGACGCCGACTACCGCCCCATTCTCCGTTTATCAGTCCACCCAAATAGTCGATGTAGTCAGTAAACCAAGTAAATAAAGGGGGTGAAAATCACTTATCCTTAGGTAAATGAAGAGGGCTGAATTTAAAAGGATGTAGAGAATTCCAAGAACTAGAATAATCTTTTGACTAGTTCGAGTGGCCTCTAGAACGATTTTTTCTCTCTTCTCTGGTTTTATATCCTTGAGACTTGGATTCTTACAAGAGAGTTTTTCAAATCTATAGACCAGAAATCGGTAGAGATAATACTTTTTATATCACGCTTCATAAAACCCCTCAATCTAGGAAGGACACTCAATTATAAATCATAGTTTAAACATCTAATTTAAAAGGAATTTCCTTCCAAATAGATGACTTTTTGACTCAGTGATTTTGATTTTTGATCTTCTGAAAAAGCCAATGGTTTCACCGTCCTTTAGGTGACATCACTGCCCAAAACATACTGAAGAATAGACAGGAGGAAATAATATAAGTCATCGCTATTCATAGGAGACTCGATAATCTCAATCTCAGTTTTTCCAAACTCTTTCAAACCATAAGTGTAAATACTAGTTTTATCTCCTGGTTTGATAATTCCCATATACATCCAGAGTTGAAGGGAAGCATTTCTTCTTTCAAAAGGTCAGCCAGGTCTCAGATAAAGATCTTTGGGCAAGAGCAAGGTGGTAGAACCCTGATAAATACCAATAGCTGATTGACTAGTTTGTAGGATAGAGGCATTGACTTTAGTTAATAGGGAATAGGTTTCTACTGACGAAAGATTGTCAGACAAAATAGAAACACAGCATGCTGTGTGTGCTCCTGTGTATGCTTCTCAACATCTTGCCAGAGGTAAGAATAGGCATACAATTCTTCAAATTCTTGACTTGGGATAGGCAAATCCATTAAAGCCAGCGCAACAGAGCACCATCAATCACAAGGTTGCACTAGAATCATCCCCAGAAACTTCAGAAATTTCAAGCCCCCAGTGAGATTTCAATTCCTGAACAACCTGGTCTAAAGAATAGGCTTGATTGCCTTTGAAGAGAGGCATGGACAAGTTCAGTTGTTTTTTCTTCTCTGACTTTTCTTTCTTACTAGTAAATAGATTTTTTAAAAAATTCACAGGACTTCTCCTTTTTCTCATATCAGTTGGAAAGCAAAGCTCTCTTACTCAAAGTAAGTCGCCATACCAAGTTTTCCTCATCCTCAAAACCAGTAGAATTTCTCATCAAGTAGCCAATTTCCATCCACCAATCTAAGTACAAACTGATGCTTCATTTCTAAAGCTTCTTGATAATGAGTGATGACTCTTGCTTCTTCAGCTTTTTGTCATGATAAAATCTACAGAAAAATCATTCGTTTTAACATAGTTATACTCACTTGGGAGCTATAAGAAATTGAACTCCTCCTTCCAAGTAATTTTGAGTCACTCAGTCCAGTTAGAAGTTGCATTTGCCTCTGAAAATAGTCATCCATAAGTTCATTCCACTTGGGATGAATTTGATTTGCTGGGATGCTAAGAGCTTCTTTTTCCCTTATCCAGTGCTCTGTTACGCTCAAAAATTTCCTCTTCAACGAGGTTAAACTTTTGAGTAAATTAAGCAAGGGTGGGATGATTATTTCCGCTCATAGCTCGATAGTTTTTCAGGGGTATTTTTATAGTTCACTCTCATGATTACTATCTTAACTCTCCTGGATTAATTGTTTTTAGTTCTATGTCTGAAAGTTGTCCATCCATGTAGAGTTTCCTCAGTAAATCTTTTATCTACGGTAATTTCACAATAGTCAGTCACGAAACTCATGAAATCTCTCAAAGCTATCAAAAAGGTAAGAGAGCAACTATTCTCCACCATCCTTATCTTGGTAAGTCTGTTGATGCGCGTGACCGATCATACCAGATAAGAAAGGTTGTTTCATCTTTTTGTTCTTCTGAATAAAGTGAGACATACTTTTCATCCAGTCCTTTATAAAAACTATCGATGATATCTTTGATTCCACTCGTCAGCGAGCAAACTGGCTTAAACTATTTTCATGATCAAAGCCTCTTTTATAAGGATCATTTTATCAGTCAAAATCACATCTAAAGAATCACCAGAGCCATTGTCAATAAGATAGTGAGTCCATAGTCTTCCTCAATCTTAATCACGAGTCTGAGTTAATTTCTCACTCGGATTTGTTAGATACTCATCAATGACCAGCAAGGCATCTAAGCTGAGTCTTTATCTTGTCCCACTCAATCTTTCTCATCTCTAAAAACCTCCATCTTATTCTCTTTGCAATTTATCAAGATCACAAGCTCTGTAACGAGCTGTTAGATAGCCTGAAAAAAGTAATCTGAGGATATTCCACTCATTAGGCAAATAAATGGAACAATCTACCTGATCACCTAGAGGGGAACTTGCTGAGAAGACATATCTTCCCAAATCCTCATTATTAGGATTTCTTTCAACTTGACCCAATCTGCTAGCATTGAACCAGTCTTTAAACAGTAGCCAGATTTGCTCGGCATCTTCGTTTAATAGGGAGACTTTCAAGTTGTAGCTGATTCCGACCCTACATCTGAATCCTGACTCATCATGCCCACAAACCTTTTATCGTTCCCTTATCATAGCTGCAATTATCACTATCTAATAGGGAAATTGAACAGATAGATTGTCTTTAAATCCCTGCATAGTATCTAGTAAATCTTTGGAAGCGGCTTCGAATAATTCTAGTTCTTCCATAGTCTTCTTTTTAATTTTCATAGCTAATCACATTTCGATTTAATCTGCATCAACCCAGATCTGGTATTTTTGACAATGTAGACATCTAAACAAATAACCACAGATAGGCCCGTCTTTGACCAAGTAGTCTTCTACCTCTTGATATTCTTCACGCGCTTCATAGTCTGCCAAGACTTGCTCGGCGATTCCCATATCCTTCAATTCTCGAGTTCCAACTGTACCCAGGTAAGCACAATAATCTTGGCAACAAGAAAGCCAATATTCTCCCTGCCAACTAGAGTAGCCTGGGGTCTGACAAAAAAGCAGCTGATTCTTTTCTGGATCTAATTCACCCTGCCACTCGGCATCTTGGACAAATTCCGCATCAAATTTTTTGGCTGCTTGACCGTTTGCAATACAAAATGGGCAAAGGTATTCTATATCCTCTATACTATAAGGTATAAGGGCATAATAAACATTGCTTTCTTTCCCACAAGATGGACAAACCTTAGCTTCTCCTTCAACAAATGAACCTGTAGCTAAGGGATCTTGATGATAGAGAAAATGAGGTAAGTCTTTTAACAGGTCCTTCCTTTGCTTCTTCTCTTCTTTTGTTAGGGGACGAGGAAGGGCATAGCGGTCGCCATGACTCTGACTCATTTCTTGTAAACGGCTCAGTTTCTTTATCTGTTTTCGATCAGGTTTGTCTAAGATTTCAGTAAATAAGCTATAGGCACTAGTGTAGAGACCCAATTGTTCATAGAGGTCAACTAAGACCTTCTTAGCTTCTAAATCATCAGACTTAGCTAATTCATCAGCCAAATCATAGAGTCTTAAGAACACTGGAAGAATTTCCATCTTTAGCATGGTATTCCCTTGTCCAAGTGATATATTCTTGTAAATATGGATTCATCTGACCACCTTCCTAATGGATGACCTAAAATCTTTCACAAATGGTAACAAGGACAATACCATTTAAGCCTATTGCTTTATATAAATCTTTCATTTCATCACCTGATTTTTAACCTCTTATTGTCAGACAGTTAGTAAATTTTCATACACAAGCTCTCTATCAGCTTGAAAAATATTTATCGAATTTCACTAAAAGATAAAGGATCCAGCTGGAGAAACACCGGCATCATAACCCTAGAGCAAATTCGCTCATAAGAACCACTTTTTATCCAAGATTAACTCCCTTAATTTCCAGTTCTGTAACTGCTTTATCAGGCCAATTATCATGGATAACCTTTTGAGCTTTTTTGATCAAAGGTGTTCCAAGCTTCTATATACTAGTCATCAAATCATCTGATAATAAAAAGTAAATCCTGTTCACAGTAACCTGTAAAATAAATATTTATGTCTTTATTTAGATATCGCCCTAGAAAATAGATCCCTGAATCATGTTTTTCCCAGTTTATTCCTTCCATAATGCCAATAAATCTTCTTTGTTCATTTATTACCTCAAGCAGTTTTATTCTTTTAGGAATGTTTAATAAACTTTCTAACAAATAGTGACCAGGACATTTCCATTGAGCTCCAGAATCTTTTTGTAAAAAGTCTCTTCATTTTGACAAAGCAGGTTAAAATATCATCCTTGAGTTTCTTCCTCTTCCTCAAGATAATCCCTAAATATCAGGATACAAGTCGGCCTTCTTACAAGCTTCCATACTAAAAGTTAGCCATAGCACTTTGTCCATGTCAAATTCTTCTAAAAGCGACTGATAGTCGCAATTCTCGATTTTTCAGTGATACGATATATTCAGATACATCCTCTGAGGAGTCGCCCTAAAACAGCTTCTCTCAAAGGGATTGTCATCCAAAAATTCTGAACTACTAAATCCTGTCATGACAAGAGAAGAGCATCCCACATTTTGTCATGTCTATTAAGATATCATGACTAGCGGCTGAATCCTCGAGAAAAATCTAATAAGTCATCTTCTTGATTGGAAAAGACCTTTTATTTGTTCTAATTCATTTGTCAGGTAAATATTGATAATTGGCAATCATTCCCATGATTTTTCTCCTTTGAATCTTTTAGGATAATCTGATGTTTTTAGCTCTATTTCTATAGAAAAATGCTATAATGGAGCTAAGAAATTGTTTTTGATGAATGTTAAATAGGGGGATAGTAATGTTCACTAGTATTGTTTTTGGCTTTTTAGCTCTTTTCTTTCTATCCTTGTCCTTTACTATCTATCTCTATATTAGACTTGTAGTTGGTTAAAAAGGCAAAGGACATTCCCAAATGGATTTATAAAACTTAGCCATGTTATTCAAGGAAGAATTCGTTGACTATGAAGAAATCACTGATGCTAATGCCATTAAAGAGATTCATTGGTTCTTGCTAATCTATCTAATCGTAAATCTACTGGTATTGGCTGTCTTCTACTATCATGGTAATAGCTTTCCTCAAGCCATTTATGAATGTTTGAAAAAACAATTTTTCATCGTACTTGTTAGTATGGTTTTAAAAAGTCTTGGAAAATTTGTTGTACTGGCTATAAGAAAAAACTTTTATAACAGTCATGTCTATGCATCAACCAACGCTTTTGTCGGGACAGTTTTTTTAACAAGTTATGTTTTTATGTTTTGCATGATGATGAGTGGCCTTCCAGCTCAACCTGTTCCAGTAACCATTCAAGATACCACTGTTATTATCGGTGAGAGCAAGGCTTCCGAGCTTTTAGACCAAGGCTTTAGCTTTGAAGATAAAAGTCCAGAGACTTCCATCACAAATCCCAAGAACGACCACTTCTACTATGGTCAACTTCTCGAAGTCAAGCGGGATAATCAGTCCTTTGGCTTTATGAGCCTCACTCCCACAGGTAAAGATACTGATCAGCTCAAAAACTGTGTCATCACCTATTACAGAACACCTAAGGATAACAATCAACTAGAAGAAATTTCCATCAATCATGTCAAGCTAGCAAATCTCAAGCTCCAAGATTTTCAAACACGAAAATTAATCGATATCTTTCAACTAGATCCGGCTGATTATAGTGTCTCTGACACCGATGCCAACTTTATCCTAACCATCCAAACAGCAGATTACGACCTCTGGAAAAGATATCGGATTGAAGCCAAGTTCAATTCAGATGGTTCCCTAGATAGCTATGGTGTCAGAGCCCAGCATAGCATGTGGGAATGATTGACTATTTCCTCTTTTATCACATAAGCGTTAAACTGGAAAAATATCTTCGACAAGTTTATAGGTTTCGATGAATCTAAGGCCAGAGGAACCTTTATCTCTAGTGATTTCTTCATAAATATCTTCTAAATTTTGGGCAGGGTGCTAGCATCCAAAAGACTAAAAAGGTCTAAGCTTCACCTGTCCAATTTTCAATATTTTCTAATAATTTGCCTAAATCTTTTGTGATTGAACCAGCAGTCTGTAACGAGAGCAAACTTTGTATTTTCCATCTTAGGGAGATTTGACTGGTCAAAAATCATCGATGGTGGGCTTTTTGTCTGTAAGAGGCGCGTGCAAGCTAGATGATACTCAAGCTTTCTGGGACTCTGATCAACCATAGATACAAAAGATAAGACCATACTGGTCTTTGAACTTAACAGTAAGGAGATCCCCTTCTACAAAGTAGGGTTTGCGTTTAGCTTTGGTCTTGAGGACCTTTAGAGGTCTAGGATTTTCAGTTTGCAACTGGATAGCAAGTTTTTCCAAGACTTTTTGCCTTTGCTTCAAAGCCTCTGGATCTATTTCCATCCAAAATGGATCAGCCCCTTTTTGATAAGCTCAAGGTTTTATCTCTGATATCGTCTGTCAGATGACCAATCTTCCACAGTGAGTAGGCAAGAGCAGTCCAATAAATTTCTGTAAAAAAGTCAGTTTGACAGTAATCTTTCTCCGCATCAAGAATATCCTTGATGATATTGGACACATGATCACCCTCTCTATAGCGACCAACTACCTCATTGTAAATGTCCACCCTTGATCACTGTCAATGATTTTTAACACCATCAATAGCCATTCTCAACTCCTAATGCACAATCGACATCTTATCGATAACTCTCAAAACTTATTTAATCTTATGCTTGTTCATTTTTTCTTGGAAAATATCTGTAAGAATTTGGCGCAATTCTTGAGCTTCCTTTTCAGGAAGTTGGCCTTCTTGTTCAGCTACATGCACAATTCTGGATACTCAAGTGAAATTCTCTTGACTGTACGTGTAATGGCATGTTTTCTAACAAAAATGGAATTCGTTTAATCATATCCTGAGGAATTAAGGCGATAATCTTATCGGCGGTTTCCTTATCATTAAGCTTAGAGAATGTGGTCCCTTTTTAATCATCTCATGTTCTTTTCTGTAAAAATCTTTAATATCCATTGTGTCTCCTTATGACTATTTTATTTACTACTATTATACTATTTTTAATTGGTCGAATGGAAAATCTCTATAAAATCCTCTCTTGCCCAAGAATGGAATCTGTTGTAACAGGTAGTTTTTCAGCAACTCTTGAATATCAATATGATTGGGAAGTGATTCAATTCTCCCAGACTCTTTTTCTTGAAGATGTGCTGTAAAGATAAACTCTCCCTTTTCCCAATCCATAGCACAATCATTGATAAGATCTACTGGCGACAGGTCCAGCAGTTCTTGCTCTTGCGCTATAAAAGTTTCGTAGATAAACTCAAAAATAGCTTCCTTATCAATTTTTACAATTCTTAATGTATGTTCATCCATGCTTGCTGTCCTCAAATCATATCAATTTAGCTATCATTCGATTGGTAACTTCTTCTCCCTCTTTAGAGCAAATCATCCCCAAAATACTACTTTTAGAGTTGAACCCACTTATCATTATCCATAATAAATGGCTTAGTTAGACCTTCACCTGTATAGTTTTCGTATTTTGTATCTAGATATTTGTAACAATCTTCCTTGGTCGCAAATTTGATGGCTTGATAAGGTTCCTCAAAGGTCAACTTTTCAACAAAGAGGTAGCCATCCTCGCTTGGTACAAGAATCCCAACATGGCCGATAAAGAGGGATTGCCCATCCAAGTCATCATGGACTACTACAGAGAGCATTCTTGCATTTTCATTAAACTTGAATTGAGAAAGGAATTTTTCCATCTTTGCAGCATGAACCTTGACATCTGTCGTTGCTTCGGTCTTGACTCTTGAGAATAAAATATCAAAAGCATCCTTATCTTCTGTACCAAAAGACCTTTCCTTTTATCAATGGCGTCATTATCGACAAACAAGAGAGAATCATCTTTCTCTAATTTTGGAATTTCGATAGAATTTTTCAATAAACAATAACTGTTAATACGACAGTTGGTACCGACAAAATCCCCCTTTTTAGGTGTCCAAAGATTGTTTATCTTTTCAACATCATAGTCTGTTTTGGTAAATGTAGAAAAATCTCCAGTTAGGCCAACTGAACCGACAGTCTCGTTGTAATCATTGACAAGGTTGAAAAATGCATCGACACTGTCTTTATCCAAAATGCGCGATCAAGGCTTTCCGAACTTCTTCTGCACTTGGTTTTGCTATTCATATTGCTATAAGTTCCTTTGTAGCTTTCTTTACCTGAGCTAACCACCTTAGTAGTTGAATTATTCTGTTTTTCCGTGAGATTGGTTTTGGTTTTGTACCACATGCGACTAAAGTAAAGATAGCTAAACCACAGCGACTCATTAATCTAATTTTTAGATTCTTTCATAAAATGTTTCCTTTTTAACTAAGATTTTTAGGTCGATTAGCTTCTCTTATATTATAGTTCAAACTTATTTTTAGTCCAAGCATTTTGCTAAGTAAAGTAGATTTTAAATCATTAAAAAGGAAGCTGGCACACAGCACGTTCCTAATAATTGAAATATCTATGAAATATTTAATTTTAATCACCTTTTTAGCTGTACTTGTGTATGAGCTAGCAGGTCACCTAGATGTCTCTTATCTTTTCTAAACAGCGTCATTGCCAGTAGCAAAACTGCGAGGAGAGTCGCCGAATTAGAGAGATGATAGATAAAAATCAAAATCACTATAGAAACCATGTATCGTGCCCATATGACCTATTTGCCAAGGTAAAAATTTAATGGTGTTTTCTAAGCAAGCTAGCTTGCACAGTTTTTCTTGTAAACCAATTGAAGTCCTGCTTTCCTTCCCAAAACTCCCATTTTTGTATAATCTAAGAATGTAAAAAAGTAGAGTGATTGGCAAAACAGAGGTAAAAAATACAAGCCACTGTGACTGAATTTCTGTAAACTCTGGGATACCATTAAAAATATGATGTAAATAAGCATAGAAACTATAAACAGAAAAACTAAATAAGCTAGTATAAAAAGATAATCAAATAGTAATTCAATCATTCTTTTTAAACGAAATAGGATTAATTGCTAACATCTTCATCACCGTCTCCTCCTTTACTATCTACTATTCTTTTCAAAAGTTTCTTATTCTTTCGGTTGTGAATAGACTTCTATATGCTGACCTAGTACCTTGATTTCTACTGGTAAATTATCGGATTTGTCACCATCAACATCTGTTTCTAATTCACTATCTGAAGAGATTTTTGATGTGACGAGCTTTTAATGTACTCGATGTGATCATTTTCTACGACGTCCCCTTTTAATAAGTCAGGGATAACTGACAATTTAGTAAGAAGAGATGCATCTTTTAAAATCAAAATATTGGCATAACCATCCTTGTCTTCATCAAAGATTTTTGTCAGCGAAATAATTGGTTAGGAGAACCAAGACATGACTGGCTGGGCCGATGTAGTTTCCATTTTCTGTTTCAACTTGAATGTTAAATGCTTGATCTGTCACGACAGACTTCATAGTATTAATTGCATAGGCAAGCATACCAAACTTTGTTTTATCTTCAATCCCAACATTATGGATGGCTTCGGTAATGACCCAATACTAAAGATATAACAAAAATAATTTCCATTTGATTTTCCAATATCAATCTTATTCGTTGTACTAAAATCAAGCTCGTCAATAGCATTATCAATATCTTGGGAGATTTCTAATAGTTTCGTAATGAGATTTCCAGTTCCTCCTGGGATAATCGCAAGTTTAGAATGTAGCCTTTTTCACTGATACCAGAGATTACTTCATTTACTGTCCCATCTCCACCAAAAACCAGGACTGCATCATAGTGCTCTCGTGAAGCTTCTGCGGCAAAATCTGTTGCATCTTGCGCTTTTTCCGTAATCTTCATTTCCACATGTTGAAAGTAGTCTCTAGCTTTATTTTCTAGCTTCACCTTATAATCTAAGGCTTTTCGCCTCCAGATGTTGGATTGATGATTACCATTATTTTTATTCATTTATAATTCTCCTGTCATTAGACTTCTTTAGTTTAACTTTCATTCTCAAGTTTGGTCCATATATATTTTGATAGCTAAATACTTCTGATCTTTTGCATAGTCAAATACTTCTGAATTTCTAATGTAGTCAAAAATATTTTCCTCTAAATCCTCATCCCAGGTTGATTCACTAAAGATTTGATTATCTTGACTAGCTTCATAGAAAATATCAAGGTGTACTTGATAATACTCTTCATCCTCATTAGGGGACTTGCCTTACTAAGGATAGTTGAAACAATGGCTTATCAGATATACTTGTAAATGTCCCTACTTCAAACAAAAATCATTTCATCATCTATAGGCTCATGACACAAATCTTCAAAGATTGCGACCATATCCTCTAAGGGCATCTTATCAGTGATTCTTTCTCTTAAAAATTCAAGTGATTGCTTCATACTTCTCCTCTTTCTAATAAGTGCTTCGTTCTTGGAAAAATCCTATTAAAAATAGAATTCTATACTTTTATTATACTACATTAACAGAAAAAGACTGAGCCAGACGGTTTTCACCTTGGTTTCAGTCTAGTTTTTTAATCGGTCTTGCCTCTGCAAAGTCGTCTATCCCAAAAAATTAATTCCTGTAAAAGGGTTAATAAATACATATGCTAGGAAGCTATGGAAATCATAAAATCTCCTAAGAACTAACCTGGCTCATCTTTTAATCTAACTTGATAGTTTCAGATAGGATAATTGCTCCCAGTACCACTGACATCAAAAAATCCCACATCATGTTTTAAGACTAATATGAGCATTGTATTATAGGGCTGTTTCTGCTTGTGACCATGCAAATCCTGCATAGATAAGATTCTTACCAATACTATAGTCAGTAAAACGACTTTTTCCAGCTCTTGGTCATTCTCTAAAAGCATCATCCATATCAAAGTCACCATTCATAGTAGGGAAATAGTTTTATCATGTCCAGAAACCAACTTTTTAGTTTGCTTGAACTAACTTCAATTGAATCATAATCGTGGTCTTCCTTCACTCCACTTGCTCCTCATACCAATCTAAAAAATTCAGCTTTACTAGCTGGTGCGATTGATTTCTCAAATACTACTAAATCATAAGACATAGCTATACCTTTCTCTTTTTATTATCATTACGCATTTTTCTCAATATCCTATACAGCTTCTCTCAGCTATGCAAACTTTCAATCATGATTAAAAGCAGAGATTGAGGGATTAATTTCAAAAGCCATCAGCAGTAATTCTGTCATTAAAAATACTTGACCGCTTGATCATGATCAAGAAAGCGATTGCTACTAAGATACTGTTCAATCTCATCCAAAAGAAAAAGCACTTTCTTTTAAAGATTTATCTTCAAAACCATTCGCATAATGGATGCTCTTCATCATTCGTTTGAGCTTAGTTTTAGGATAGTATTCTTTAAGTTTATCCCTTAAAGAAAGAACAAGATCCTCAAAGGATTGACTATCTATATCATCCTCTAACAAACCTGATATTATATTCTTTTCTGTACATATCTTCGATTAGTTCTTTCAAAGCCTGTTTCAGGACAAGATTGCTTTCTTCAGAATTTGGTGTCATATAAAAATTCTTTATCCATCATCTTTCTTACTAAATATATTAAAAATTATGATTTCCCACAAAAAAATAGTTCAGTAAACTTTTTAAAAAGCAAGCATTTTTCAATTTGCACTCACCTTCTTCAGAAATTCTCATGAGCGACTTCTTCAAAAATAGTCATCCAGATGATGGTAGATTTGCATATCTTCTTCTGAACCGTCTTGCAAAACTGCAAATACCTTCACTTTCTCATCATTGACAAATACGAAATTATGTTCACCAAAATAAAGCCTGATAACCCTTGTCAACTAAAGGTCCAAAGTTCATCTTTTTAAACCGAAAAATATCTTTTATTCACTAGATAGGTTTTCCCGATTTCCATTTTCATAATGGCCTTTCTCCTTAAGAAACTAGCAATGCTAAAGGTTTTACTATTTAATGGTCAATCAGCTCACACAAGACGTGATAGCAACTCAAAACGAACTTTGGTTGACTATTGCACATCTTCCATCGTTTCTTTCACATTCAAAATAAAGAACCTGACAAATTTTTCGGACTCATCGACGACAATCTAAAGCAGAATCATCCTTTTTTTCAGACTGTCTTTAAAACCATTCTAAAGAACAAAGAGAAAATCCGTCAACGTCCTTCAACTAACTTATTATAACGCAAAATTGGAAGCTTCCAATAATCTCATCAAACTTATCAAACGAAAATGCCTTTGGTTTTCAAATTTTGAAAAACTTCAAAACAATTTTTATCGCTATGAATATCAAAAAGAAAAGGACAAATTTCGTCCTTTCTAGATCTTAGCTTTTCTTCACCCACTACAGTTGACAAAGAGCAAGATATTAAGCTTCATCTTCTTTTTGCGTTTTGCAACCAAACCTAGACCTACCAGACCAAGTGCAGCACCTAGAGCAACTTCTCCAGCCTTAGATTGCTCACCAGTATTTGGCAACTCACGACCCTTAGGTTTTTCTGGAGTTGGTGGGGTTACTGGTGGTGTTGGAGGTGTTGGAGGTGTCGGAGGTGTTACCTTGTTATTAAACTCAGTATCTTCCGGCATTTTGTGAAGTAAGAGTTAATACTTTACCGTCCTTGGTCACAGTAACTCCAACTGTAGCAACCATCTTGTCATACTCGACTTCAGCTTCTGTACCTTGTACTTCTTCTACGTGATAGATATATTTTCCTTCTTCACCACGCTTGAATTCAAGAGCTGAGAACTTGATCTTACCTTCAGCATCATTGCTTACAGTTTCAATCACGTTTCCTTTTTCGTCCTTCAGAATAAAACTAAACTCACCAGCCTTCAAGGCACGACCATCAAGTTTCTTAGTGAAATTAAACTGTACTTTAACTGGAGCAACAACGTAGTTATTGAAAAGTGTGTCATCTGTACCAGTTGCTTCACCTCCAGATGCAGTCATTTCAGTCTTAGCACTTAAAAGACCAGTAGTAATAGATTTAGTAACAGTAACTTTAACTACGATAGTCATTGTATCATAGTCGATATCTGTATCTGCTCCGGCTACTTCACGAACAGTATAAGTATAAGTTCCTTCTTTATCATATGAAATGGCGTCAAATTGGATCGTTCCGTCAGCTTTATTCTTCTTCGTTTGGATTACATTGCCATTTTCAAGCAATTCAAAGGTGAAGGCATCAGCTTCAAGAGTTTTTCCTTCAAGTTTCTTTGTGAAACTGAATTGTGCTGTAGTTGCACCTGGTGTGAAGGTATTATTGAACTCAGTATCTGTTGGAAGAGCTTTGGTCGCTGTAAGGGTATGACCATCTTTCGTTACGGTCACTGTAACCTCTGCCTTCATTGGGTCATAAGTCACTCCGGCTTCTGAGCCAGCGACTTCTTCTACTGTATACTTATGAACACCTACTTCCTTGTTCTTGTATGTGAGCGCATCGAATGAAACTTTACCATCGGCATCATTAGTCTTCGTTTGAAGAACCGTACCACTCTCATCTTTCAAGACGAAGCTGAACTCACCATCTTTAAGGGTACGTCCTGCAAGAGCCTTACTGAAGTCAAATTGTGCAGTGACAGGAGCTACCGCATAGTTGTTAAATTCGCTATCAGCTGGCATTGTGACATTGGCTGTCAAGACACCAGTTGTCGAATTCTTAGTGACATTAACAGTCACTTCTGCGTTCATTGTATCATAGTCGATATCTGTATCTGCTCCGGCTACTTCACGAACAGTGTAGGTGTGAGTACCTTCTTTATCATATGAAATAGCGTCAAATTGGATCGTTCCGTCAGCTTTATTCTTCTTCGTTTGGATTACATTGCCATTTTCAAGCAATTCAAAGGTGAAGGCATCAGCTTCAAGTTTTTCCTTCAATTTCTTTGTGAAACTGAATTGTGCTGTAGTTGCACCTGGTGTGAAGGTATTATTGAACTCAGTATCTGTTGGAAGGGCTTTGGTTGCTGTAAGGGTATGACCATCTTTCGTTACAGTCACTGTAACCTCTGCCTTCATTGGGTCATAAGTCATTCCGGCTTCTGAGCCAGCGACTTCTTCTACTGTATACTTATGACACCTACTTCCTTGTTCTTGTATGTGAGCGCATCGAATGAAACTTTACCATCGGCATCATTAGTCTTCGTTTGAAGAACCGTACCACTCTCATCTTTCAAGACGAAGCTGAACTCACCATCTTTAAGGGTACGTCCTGCAAGAGCCTTACTGAAGTCAAATTGTGCAGTGACAGGAGCTACCGCATAGTTGTTAAATTCGCTATCAGCTGGCATTGTGACATTGGCTGTCAAGACACCAGTTGTCGAATTCTTAGTGACATTAACAGTCACTTCTGCGTTCATTGTATCATAGTCGATATCTGTATCTGCTCCGGCTACTTCACGAACAGTGTAGGTGTGAGTACCTTCTTTATCATATGAAATGGCGTCAAATTGGATCGTTCCGTCAGCTTTATTCTTCTTCGTTTGGATTACATTGCCATTTTCAAGCAATTCAAAGGTGAAGGCATCAGCTTCAAGCGTTTTTCCTTCAAGTTTCTTTGTGAAACTGAATTGTGCTGTAGTCGCACCAGGTGTGAAGGTATTATTGAACTCAGTATCTGTTGGAAGGGCTTTGGTTGCTGTAAGGGTATGACCATCTTTCGTTACAGTCACTGTCACCTCTGCCTTCATTGGGTCATAAGTCATTCCTGCTTCTGAACCAGCTACTTCTTCTACAGTATACTTATGAACACATACTTCATTGTTCTTGTATGTGAGCGCATCGAATGAAACTTTACCATCGGCATCATTAGTCTTCGTTTGAAGAACCGTACCATTCTTATCTTTCAAGACGAAGCTGAACTCACCAGCTTTAAGGGTACGTCCTGCAAGAGCCTTACTGAAGTCAAATTGTGCAGTGACAGGAGCTACCGCATAGTTGTTAAATTCGCTATCAGCTGGCATTGTGACATTGGCTGTCAAGACACCAGTTGTCGAATTCTTAGTGACATTAACAGTCACTTCTGCGTTCATTGTATCATAGTCGATATCTGTATCTGTTCCGGCTACTTCACGAACAGTGTAAGTGTGAGTTCCTTCTTTATCATATGAAATGGCGTCAAATTGGATCGTTCCGTCAGCTTTATTCTTCTTCGTTTGGATTACATTGCCATTTTCAAGCAATTCAAAGGTGAAGGCATCAGCTTCAAGCGTTTTTTTCCTTCAATTTCTTTAGTGAAATTGAATTGTGCTGTGTCGCACCTGGGTGTGAAGGTATTATTGAACTCAGTATCTGTTGGAAGGGCTTTGGTTGCTGTAAGGGTATGACCATCTTTCGTTACAGTCACTGTCACCTCTGCCTTCATTGGGTCATAAGTCATTCCTGCTTCTGAACCAGCTACTTCTTCTACTGTATACTTATGAACACAACTTCCTTGTTCTTGTAAGTGAGTGTATCGAAGGCAACTTTACCATCGGCGTCATTAGTCTTCGTTTGAAGAACCGTACCATTCTTATCTTTCAAGACGAAGCTGAACTCACCAGCTTTAAGGGTACGTCCTGCAAGAGCCTTACTGAAGTCGAATTGTGCTGTGACTGGGGCTACCGCATAGTTGTTAAATTCGCTATCAGCTGGCATTGTTACAGCAGCGTTCAACAGACCTGTTTGAGCGTCTTTTGTGACATTTACAGTCACAGTAGCGTTCATTGAATCGTAATCGATATTGGTATCTGTTCCAGCTACTTCACGAACGGTATAAGTATGAGTTCCTTCTGTTGCGTATGAGATCGCGTCAAATTGGATCGTTCCGTCAGCTTTATTCTTCTTCGTTTGGATTACATGGCCATTTTCAAGCAATTCAAAGGTGAAGGCATCATCTTCAAGCGTTTTTCCTTCCAATTTCTTAGTGAAATTGAATTGTGCGCTTGTCGCTGCTGGTGTAAAGGTATTATTGAACTCTGTATCTGTTGGAAGGGCTTTGGTTGCTGTAAGGGTATGACCTGCTTTCGTTACAGTCACTGTCACCTCTGCCTTCATTGGATCATAAGTCATTCCTGCTTCTGAACCAGCTACTTCTTCTACAGTGTACTTATGCTCGCCAACTTCATTGTTCTTATATGTAAGCGCATCGAAGGCTACTTTACCATCGGCGTCATTAGTCTTCGTTTGAAGAACCGTACCATTCTTATCTTTCAAGACGAAGCTGAACTCACCAGCTTTAAGGGTACGGCCTGCAAGAGCCTTACTGAAGTCGAATTGTGCTGTGACTGGGGCTACCGCATAGTTGTTAAATTCGCTATCAGCTGGCATTGTTACAGCAGCGTTCAACAGACCTGTTTGAGCGTCTTTTGTGACATTTACAGTCACAGTAGCGTTCATTGAATCGTAATCGATATTGGTATCTGTTCCAGCTACTTCACGAACGGTATAAGTATGAGTTCCTTCTGTTGCGTATGAGATCGCGTCAAATTGGATCGTTCCGTCAGCTTTATTCTTCTTCGTTTGGATTACATGGCCATTTTCAAGCAATTCAAAGGTGAAGGCATCAGCTTCAAGCGTTTTTCCTTCAATTTCTTTGTGAAATTGAATTGTGCTGTAGTTGCACCTGGTGTGAAGGTATTATTGAACTCAGTATCTGTTGGAAGGGCTTTGGTTGCTGTAAGAGCATGACCAGATTTCGTTACAGTCACTGTAACCTCTGCCTTCATTGGGTCATAAGTTACCCCAGTAAGTGAACCTTGAACCTCACGTACGATGTACTTATGCGTTCCTTCTTGACCATTCTTGAAGGTAAGAGCATCAAATTCTACAAGTCCATTGGCATCATTTGTCTTCGTTTGAAGAACTTTTCCGTTTGGATCTGTTGAAGTATCGCTTGGGTCTACCAACTCAAAGCTAAATTCACCAGCTATTCAACTGACGACCTGCAAGAACTTTTGCTGAAGTCAAATTGCGCTGTGACAGGAGCAACAACGTGGTTGTTGAAGATTCTGTCATTTGCATCTGTTGCTTCACCACCTGTTGCAGTCATCTCTGTTTTGGCAGTTAACAGACCTGAATCCTCATCTTTTGTTACAGTCACCTTAACTGCGACAGTCATTTCATCGTAGTCTACATCAGGTTTGTTACCCTTCACTTTCTTTAACAGTGTAGTTGTAGACACCTACTTTGATCGAATGACAATTCACTGAAGTTAATCTTACCGTTAGCTTTGTTAGCTTACAGTTTCATTTACATTATTATCACCAGTCAATGTGAAGCTAAAGTCATCAGCATTCAATGTACCATTTGAAAGTTCTTTATTAAATTCTAGATTTACCTTAACAGGAGATGATTTGAAAGGTATTGTTGAACTCTGTATCTCCTGGCATCGTTGTTTGAGCTATGTATGAATCTCCGTTTGCATTTACCGTGATTGTTACATTAGCTTTCATTGGATCATAAGTCATACCAGTTTCTGAACCAGTGACTTCCTCAACTGTATAATGATAGGTCCCTATAGAATTAAACAAGAGTGGATCAAAAGTAATATTTCCCAAACTATCATTTTTTTGAGTGTCAACAACTTGACCTGTACTATCGTCAATCAAATTAAAAGTGAACTCGCCACGTTTTAAATTTCTTCCTTCCAATTGTTTTGTGAATGATAAATCGACCCTCGCTGGTTTTTTTGCTTTTGTCGCTGAGCCAGATCCTCCTGCCTTGAAGGCAAAAGTTGCTTGGTAACTATACTCTTCTCCATTGTTATAAGTTATTTTAATATCATTCCCGTGTTTTTTTGTTGCAATTCTTCAAGTGTAGGGTTATCTGAAACATTCTTTAATCTAGTCATATAACGGACGTAAATCATTTCGTTCAGTTGTGCTATCTTGAATGAAAAACCAGACGAACTTGTCTTGATATTCTCTAATAATTGAATTGCATTTCCTTTAGATACCCACGGTGAAATCGATTGCACCTTTTCGGCTCTAAGAGCTTTTCCATTCCACAAATCCACATGGTCATCAGGAATTGGTGTTGCATTCCCTGCTCGCCATGTTGCTTTTGTATTATTATCAAACTCTGTTAAAACTGCATCACCATCTTGAACCAATTCTTGATCATCCGGAAGACTATCAATCAATTGATAGTTATTTAAAACCTGTGGAGCTACTAAGCTTCCTGCATTTACACGGATGGTCCATTTGATTAATTCGGGATGTCCTGTTACTGCTTCTCCGTATTTCTCAACCTTTGATTTTGCTTTTGGTGTTGGAGCATTTTCGGGACCTACTGTTACTGTAATCTTACTACCACTATAATTTAATTCCATTGGAACATTTGGCTTGACAGACGCTTTCCAACCTGTACTAAGGTTTAATGTATAATTTTTTCCGAGATTATTTTTCTCAAAGTAATCTGTAAAAGTTGTGATCACTTTGTTATTGATTGAATCCAAAAACGCATTGCCGATCACTTGACCATCTGGCCCAGACACATCATAGTGTAAACTTGTAGGGATTCTCACAGCATCCGGGATATCAACTACCAGTTTATCATTTCGATTAATGATTAAACTATCAGGCATATTCATGCGAATGATTGTTTCTACTGGGGCATACAATCCATTACCATTTGGGAAATTTACTTCAACGTCTGGATTTTTGAACGGTAATCGTATCACCTGTTTTTACAAAAGTTGTTGTACCACTTGATGAAGGTAGTTCTCTTTTTAGACCGTCTTGACCCTAGTTGAAGGTTGTACTCCAGTTTTTTTATCACTAGCCGTAGATGAAGAAGCTTCAGTACTAGCTTGCGAAGTTTGTGAAACTGATTCAGCTGGTGTAGCACTACTGCTAGTGGGTTCTATGATTTCATTTAATTGTTTTTCAGTTTTTTCCTTTTTAGTCACATGTACAGGGTCTTCGGTACTAGCTTGCGAAGTTTGTGAAACTGATTCAGCTGGCGTAGCACTACTGCTAGTAGGTTCTACGATTTCATTTGATTCAAGACTAGATTCCTTGTATCTCTCGCCTTGATTCTCTTTTGCGACAACTAAAGTTTGTGAACTTGTATTATTATTCACTTCGTCAGCATAAACGTTTCCTTCCATAAATACCAGTGTTGATAACAACACAGAAGCAACCCCGATAGTGTACTTTCTAATGGAAAAAAACGTTCTTTAGAATCAGAGAATATATTTTTTCATGCTTTTTCCCCCTGGTTAGTTGCATTATAGTAATGATATTATATCATATTTCGCTTTCGACAACAAGGGTCTAATACTTTCTTAAATCATTTTCAACACTGAGAAGTTCCTTAAAACATTCCTAAATATGACTTATAGAATTCAATAATATGACTTATATGAATTTAATTTACTATTTCAGTTAATTTATAAGCTTAATAGTTATATTTTCCCCACTGTTCAATATTTGTCTTGTTTTAAAATATTTGTATTTAAGATTTTAATAATAATTTTTGAATCTAATACATCGACATTCACCATTATTTTTAATATAAATACCTTCACTATAATTTGAATTTCTGGACGGAAAAATCTTGATTTTAAGTAAAGTGGTTAATAAAATTGATAAGAGAAAAACATTCATTTCGTTACACATATAGTAAAAATATCTATAATTCGTATAGCGGTTGTCTTTCTGGCGACGATAGATTTGATGAACTCTTTTTATATAGATATAAAATCTTTACCTAGCAAGATAGTAGTAATCTCACTATCACGAAAAACACTACTAATTATACACTAAATATATCTGAACTCTCTGACTATTTAATACCCTTTTAACGATTACATTTTTAAAAGTTGACTAGTTTATTTTTTTATAACTTGAAGTCTATCTACAAACCTAAGTAAAAGCCTCACAATCAAGGCTTTTCATTTCCACTTTTGTTACAGGTTTTTACGTTTTTACCAGCAAAGTTACATACACGCAAAGAACTTTTTTTAACTATTGCACATCTTCCATCGCTTCTTTCACATATTCTTCGACATCTTCAACCTCTACAAACGAAGGATCAAGGTGACACAAAAAGTGCCAATCTTTGGTGCCGTATTTTCTGTAGAGAATCGCTTCGCCGTCTTCACTTCCGAAAAAGCTTCTGTCGACTTCGTATCCACTGCGTTCTAAGAAGTCTTTTGCCTTGCGAAGTTTAGCTTCTCTGGCTTCGACATAATCTTTCACTTCATCGTTATTCACGACATAAGCATCTACTTTTTGTAGCGCCTTCGATCACTTTATCGTTTTTAACGGATAGATTCGAAATTTCTTTCCAAATAATGTCCACATTTTCTTCGGGTTCGAACGAAAATCTAGATAAAGGGACAATATTTCCATTGAAGACAATTTCCATATAGTCCGGTAGATTTTTTGGATTAAAATACTCACTTTCAAACCCGTCTTCTATTTCTAAAGTATATCCAGGGATTTGAGCTACAAAGGCTCTTCCCTCTTCTAAAGAATCAAACGCGACTAAATCCTTTTGATAATCACCTTGATACAATTCCAATATAACCATCGATAACCCTCCTAGCTTGTTGTTTCAAGTATGCTCTCCAAATCACGCTTTTCCACACTCATGTATTCAACTTCTTTTGTTCCGTTATTGTAATGATATCATCTAAAAATCAATTGATTTCCCTGTCTGAAACAGCGTGTCTATCCCAGAGGATTCTCCTTGGTATTTATCTAGTACCATTTCATCAATGAGCTCTAATGTCTTTAAACGAAACACGAAACCATCTTTCTTCCGTTGTAGAGAATACAGCATAAGAATTGTTAATCTTCCAAACGTTTGATAACCCGTCATTTTCAAATACTGAAAAATCGTTGGCTAGACTTTATTTGAAAATCATGATTCGATATTTTATAAAATTCAGCGGTGTAAAAATTTACCAACAACGAACTTTCCTCGTCAATCGTAAAAACATACGACAAATCTCGTGGAAATTTATGTCTCATACTCAGCTCATGATTCAATAATTTAAGGCAAAAAGTCCTGTGATCCATCCTGTCCCGCTGTCAATGAAACGATGATTTTACTCATCAGAAATGCTCTTAAAAGTTACCTCAGAATCAAGAAATTAAACAAGAACTTTGAAGATTCTTTTCGTCTCTCACTTCAATCCGGATCTCATGGCTACTTTTTCGATAAAGCAAACCAAGTTAAGTTATTTTTCTGAGATTGATGACAGCCAATGAGTGTACCTTCTTTGGTACTTATATTTTCAAAACCTCTTATCAGATGGGAGGTGATAGTCTATTAACCCATTTTCATTCACTTTTTAAAACAGCTAAGTTGAATCACTCGTTTCCACCTCCATCTGGTCTTAGAATTTTAACTATTATCGAGCAATAGCCTTATTTCTATAAATTCAGCCAACTTCCTTTTCCCATCGTCTGAGCACCTCTTTCAAAGGCTCATCGAGATAGCTATAGGCCTTATCTTGAATCCACTCAGGAATTCCATAAGCTGCTTCGGGGATACTTCCTGTGATTAGCAGAAGAGTGTCACTGTCCCCACCAAGAGAAATCGCATTTCGAATCGCATCTTCAAAATCTGTACTTTCTAGGAAGGCAACAATTGCCTGAGGAACGGTATCCTGACACGTTTCATTGAAAAGGTACGTAGGACGAATTTCATCTAACGTTTTAGAAAGATCATATCCATACTCTTTCTCGATATGTTCCTTAACGCGTCTTTTAATCTCCGCAGGATTGTCATTTCTGCTAAAGAAATAACGGCACATATAGATTGCATCCGCTGTTGCCATCGCGCCTTTAACCCCTTCTGGATGGTTATGCGTCACCTCTGCGGAAAGTTGCGCCAGACGTTTCCTCTTGGACGGCAATTCGTCTGTTGTGGCATCCATCGCCCAGTGCACGGAGAAACACGCATCGCAGAACCATTTCAAAAACTATTGTAAGGCTCTCGGTTGTCGGTCATCAACCACTGGTTAAATCTGGCACCGTAATCCGCGTTTGGATACATTCTGCCGTACCTCTTCATGGCATCAATGAAGTCATCCTTCTGTCCGCCATTCATAATGGCTTCTGCAACAGCACAGGTCATAACCGTATCATCAGTGAAAAAACAATTCTCACGAAATAATGGAAAGTCTTTCGTTTTGATATTGTTCCATTCATAAACTGAACCTACAATATCTCCAACTATTGCTCCTAACATATATATTCCTCCTTACAGCATATCAGATTTCCAATGGATCACTCTTTAAAAAATGGAACCACCAAATCAATCCATTCTTGAGGCAGGTAAGCTGATAGATAGCCATGGTTATAGCCCTTTGCTTCATACAGGATCGTGTTGGGATGTAGCTGCTGAAATAATTTCGCCGATGCTTTCACACAGTTCAATTCTTTTTCACCATAGATATACAGAACCTGCGCCTTGCTAGCAGAAATCGTATCCTTCAGCTTGTAACGCCCCATATAAGTTCTGTAAATGGTCACCAATGTTTTGATAGGTATCCTTGGCAAATCCTCCAAATAATAAGCTTTTATTTCCTCTGGATAAGCCAGTTTAGGATAGATTTTGTTCATCATGCTTAATTGAAGTTTGCAAGAAAATTTACTGAACATCAATTTACCAAATAGAGCTACTAGAAAAAGGCTGATTTTAGCCAATCTCGGTTGAGGAATACAGAGGCTTCCATCTATGATAGCCTTCTCAGCTATCTCGCTGTCTAACGACAAAAGTTCCATGGCAATTTGACCACCAAGTGAAACGCCACCGATCGCAAACAACTTCCCACCACAGTTTGCTTTGACATAGTCTAGGATCTCCAAAGCAGAATCTTCAGTAGAAACATAATCGAGTTGATATTCTTCACCGTGACCATTCAAAGTAGGGTAAAATAACACGGTAGTCTTTCTGATAAGAACCGTGCTTGACGAAGATAATTCCACCAAGAACTGCCACCGCCATGTATCAGTAAGATAGGAGGCAAATTCTTATCACCAAATTCATGGAATTTCATATATAAACTCCTTACTGTGAGACTTTCAATAGATTCATCCTTGTTTAATCTGTTTGAACAAGCTGTGATACCACTTTAAACAGACAATCTCTAACATCGATTATCTAGATAGAATGTTACCTTTAATAATGGGTATCCTGATCTAAATTTTTAAAATCTTTTTTTCCTTACTAATTCTATTACTCGCCAATATAGTATAAATTAAATAATTAATAAAAATGATAATAAAAAATAACATAGCGACCAGTCTTACAACTACTACTTTTCATATGATAATTTACAAATGTCTTTCCAGCCACTCGATCTTTTTAAAAATCCTTATTGTTATTGTGATCATTTCGATAGGAGTCTTGAGAAGAAGCTTTGTAAAATATTTAGATACTGCTCCATACTTGGAAGACGAAAAAGTGATGCCTTCAATGTGAATAAGCTCTATATCCGATTCCGAAACTCCTGCAAAAATCAGGTAAGGAATCGATACTTTCAAATTCAACACTCACTCTATCCTTTTTGGAATTCATGCTCATGAATATCTATTAAAACGTAGCCTAAGTCTTTCATCACTTTCATTATCTTGTCCCAGTCATAAATTCTGAGATGATCAGGTGCTTCCCAACCTCTAGGGTCACCAGGGCACATGAATGTCAATGTCAGACGGCCCCTCAATTTTCTTTCGTTCTAAACTCCAATCCCAAAGACCCCATCAGTGTCGGTGTAATTCCGACTCGATTTAAATGGAAACAAATGGTTTTAAATTCTTCAAATAAGAGACTCATATTTACTCTAAACCTTTCATCTAAATGTTCGTTATTTCTACTTTATTACCTTGAACATAATCATCTTCATTTTTCTAGAGTGTATCCATTTATTTTTGGATACAAATTCTTTTCCTTACTAATTCTATTACTCTCAATATCGTATAAATCAAATAACCAATAAAAATGATAATAAAAAAATAAGATTAATTTTTAACACAAAATAGAGATTTAACAAATTTGCGAACGCATGAAATAATATACAGTAACCGACAGATTGGGTTTGACGGTACAAAAAGCCCTAAAACAAAACTTAAAAATAATGTATATACAAAAAATAAGATAAAAGGAAATCTTGATGACTTTTCTCCAACTATAAACCATAAAGGTAGATGCCAAATTCCCCAGATTGAACCTACAATCAAATTAGATTGCCAATAAGTATATTTTTTTATCAAGTAATGGCTGTAATATTCCTCTCCATCCTAATTCTTCATGTCCACCACCAAAAATTAGTTGTATAAAGAATAATGGCATCATATAAATTGATACTCCGTTTAATTCTAAGGAAGATAAAGAAAAATAGTATCAAAATTGCTAACAAATGAATAATGAAATAAATACTACTATTTTTCTTTCTTACTAAATAGAAAAATGTTTAAATTTTATATTATTCCTTTTTCAAATAAAAAGCCACTTGCAATAGCTGGACCAAGTGCACCTACTATATGTAACATTCTCCCTATAAATGTTTCTAATCCCAAAATATGAGATTGAGTAAAGATGGCAAGAATCCCTCCCAAGCTATATAAGTAATTCCAAATGTAATATAAAGATAATTTTTTTAAATTCCTTTTTATCAATTTCTGTCATTATATATTCCGTATCTTAATTATATTGTAGATGCAACATTTAATACATACTCCCTATAGAATATATTGTATCAAGAAAAGCTTTCTACCTGTTCTACTAAATCTAAAACAAGTTCCGAAAAGTTCTCCGCAATTTCCTCAAGGTCAGCATAGTCATTGTTATATCCACGAACCTTACCGCTTTTCAGGTCTATAAATACGATGCTTCCATCACCTAAACCTCCGATAGGAAACACCGGTCCGTGTTCACATTCACTCATATACTCCTCGTATGCCTCTTCAAAGTATGTATAATTTTCCTCCAACTCCTTCAAGTCAAAAAATCCATGGTTCTACCAAATAGCAACCACCTAGGTTAAGTAGCGATAGCAGTACTCTGCTGGTATGGAGGCATAATTTGTTTCAAACTTTTTATATCCTCCTCTGACTCCGGTCGAATACCATCTGTGAAGGCACTCGTTTCATAAGCTATCCCAATTCTATCAAGGTATTTTTCCAAATCAACATTACACATTTTGCCCTCCAAGTAACTTCAATTTACTTGCTAGAAATCCTTTCATTTCAATATTTTTATAAAGTTTTAAACTCTTTTTTTAACAGTAGAACTTCGTCTTCCGTAGTAGCCCACTACCAATCTAACTTCACTTTCGCTCATTCTCTTGGGAAGACCTTATATGAACTCTACATCTTCCCACAAAACCTTTCATTTCAATACATTAATTAAGCAAAAGGTACAACCCTTGACATCAACACAATTGTCTCATAATGTAGCGCTAGCAAACTTCTATATTATATAACGAAAGTGATAGAGTTGTTGTTTAAAAATTAAACTTTAGAATGAAAATATTTTATAGTTCCCTTTTTCAACTTTATAGCGAATAATTATCACTTAATAAATTTACTTGCTAACTTGTAAACTTGTTGAATCTCTTTACTCTTAACATCCCAACTATCAAGTTCTTCTTTAATCAACTCTGGAAATTTTTGCTAATATCCCTTAAGAATTACCAACTGATTTTTCTAACATATTCACTAGAATCTTCTTTTAATGTTGCGATTCGTTTAATAGCTTCATCTGGATTATCCTTAAAATATGGTCTACTCGTCCATATTCTCAAGCCTTCTGTAACAGCTCTTCTGACATTTGGATTATTATTTTGTAGCCAGTCGTCAATAATCGGAAGGATTTTTCATAACCTGTTTGCTTACAAAATTCATCAAAAGCTTTTTGCTAATACTTCTTGAACTCTCCAATTATCATCTTTTGAAACTTCATCCCTAATAAATCTCAAGATTTCTTCATCTGATGACAAAATAGCCAAATAGAAATACACTATACATTCTAACTTGATATACATTAGATTTAAAATGCTAAAAAACGCTAATTCTTTGATATACGCATTATCGTTTGATTGATAGTCAGAAAGAGCTCTTTTCTCTTCTTCTTTGAATCCATTTTTCTATTAAAGAGAATTCTTTTTCTAAATTTAAAAATATAATCTTTCATGTAACTTCGGTTCCTCATAGAATTTTTAAGAATTATTCTATACAAGTTTTTAACGCTTTTACCAGTAATTCTATACGCTTGATGTAACTTAATAAAAATTAGATATAAGAAAAAGTTCGATATTTTGATTTATTAGAGACTTTCACACATAAAAAAATGTTATGTATTAAACCAAACTGACAAATCGTCATCAGATACAAAAAATATTTCCAAGCAACTGTATATCCATAGAGTTCCTTATATTTTTCAATCCATTCCCATAATATGGAACTCCAACGGGTGTTTCAGAGACTTCTCTTCTAGATAAGAATATGGATGAGCCACAATACCTAAATCAATATTATCGACTTTGCCAATTATAACCCTCTTTATGCTCACCTCCTAAATTATCTATTAATCTTGAACTTCAAATCAATATCTGAGCAGATTGTCAACAATTTAAACTTTTTAAAATCTGGATTGAGAGGCTTTTATGTAATGAAGCCTCCACATAGTATTCTTCATCATTATTTGGATAATGTGCGCCAATTGAAATTTTTATGGGGAAGCCATTAAGTTCTAACCAAAAGTTTCCAATTGGTGTTTTTAGGATATCATAAGCTTTGCTTAGAATTTACTATATTTTTAGCTTCTGATAAATCGCAGATAACTCCTTCACTTAATAGACTATTTTGAGTTTCTAAAATTTTTCGTTTATAGTAGATAGCTTTCGTTCTACTTTTTATTTTTTTCAAGAGGAAATGGCGTTTATTTGCTTGTCTCTTGAAAACTTCAGTAACTTGTGCTTCTTTTAAATGAGATTTGTTCCCCAACAGGAACTTCTATCCAATCAAACTTCTCTATTGACTCATCAGGACAATAATACACATATTCTTTGTCATTTGGAAAGAATCTAACATTACAAAAATTCAATTCTTTACTTGGTTTCCATAACAACTCTGGTTCTAGGGGTCTTATTTTAAAATAGTGTGTTTCATCTCTATCCCAAAAATCTTTATACATCCATATATTACAATAGGGGCAAAAAAATACTCATCATAATCGTCCAAATAACATTGATTAGCACCACATGTCTTACATATAGAATCTTCGTCAATAAAACCCTCAAGTTCAACACCATTGACATACAGAGCATAATCATCTTCTGGTTCATAAACAGTTGTCTCAACGGAGTGTGGCAAACAACTCAACCAATCATCAAGTGGCAAAGAATAGATACTATAAATAGTAACTTCATCCCACCTCTCTTTTAGTGATTTACCATCATAAAGCTTTGCTTCAAAAAGTTCATCGGCAGTCTGAAATCTTCTACCATCAGGTAAGTCACATAGACCCGCCCTAATATGGCAAGGGATCATGTTCTGAATAACCAATATACCGAAACTCTGTTATAGGATCACTTTCAAACGAGAAGCAAGTTTCGTCTATATTCTTTCCAGCCTTAAATTCCTGAAGTAGATAATCTATATGTAATCTTTGAATATCATTCCCAATTGAAGTTTTAGAGCTATAAGGAATACCCAATTTAAAATCAGTTACCTTAAATGAAAAATAGCCATCTAACAGATGAAAATGAAGGTAATTGTCTTCAAAGTATAGAGCATGAAGCCACCATTTAGATAATCGCCCATATCTTTCATGAGGAAATCACTAACACCTTCACACTTTTAAATCCCAAACTAGTGAAGAAGAGTTTGTAAAATCACTTGAGGTTTTATCCTCTTCAATTGTTAGATATAATAATTTCTTTTCGCTATAGAAACTGAAAGAGCTAATGATACAGTCAGTAAAATTATTTACCTTTTTAAATAATCCGAAAGTTCACTTACTTCTGTTAAATAATGTATTCTTTTAGTCCACATTATCTTCTCCATTTTATTAAACTAATGATAGAGGGATACTTTTATTCCCATTAACTTATTATCTTTGGTAACAAGAACATCCCCGCAGTGTTTGTGGAAATAGAATCCATCTCAAATAAGTTATCAAACCTAGAAAAATATGAGAGGTTACTTTAATACTTCCCCACTAAACGAGAAAAGTCTTTACCTACAAGACTTTTCTTAAGCCCTTTTCGTTACAAGGTTTCTAGGCTTTTACAAGCAAAGCTACACACTCAACATGTGGAGTTAGTCAACATCTATATTATATAACAAAAATGAGTGAGTTGTTGTTTAAAAATTAAACTGTAGAATGAAAATATTTAAAAGTAGATCACTTTTTAGAAGTGTCCTACTTGTATTATTTTCATTTAAAAAGGTATAAATTCTCAACAAAAGGGGTTACTCCCACCTGCGAGAAGAACAGAAAAAGAAATGGCGCCAAATCAAGGTTTTTATTTTTGAAATTTACCAGAAAAATACCCACTCTTTTTACTCACAATTATTTTAATAAAAAGAACTTGCCTGTCAAACAAAACGTTAATTTATAGCATCTTTGTCTATCTTAGTTATAATGTTTATCAAATCTGATTTGAGCATTTCTTTTGTAGCTTATCAAGACCACGATAGCTCTGATTGGCACTTACGCTTGGTCATAGGCTTTCTGGGCTTCCTTCAACGCTTCCCGCATAAAAGAATTCTTATTGCTGAAGTTCCATGTTCTTACTGATAGACGCGCTTTGTCACGACTGAGACTATGCGGTCTCAAACTCCTTATCTAAGTAATCTTGGTACGTCCCTGGGGAAATAAACCCTCGAGCGCTTAAAATATCTGTTCCTGCTGTTCCGACAATCGTATCGGCTAGCAGTACGCAGTTGGTACTCATGACAAAATACGTCTTGAATTTTTGAAGAAGTGAATTTATACAAGAGTGCAACGGCTTCTTGTTTGAGCTTGTAGGCATACATCGGTTCTTCTTTGTCGATTCCAGGACGCTTCGGTTTCACCATTTTGCGGATCCCACGGTACTGTCAACGACATCAATTTGGCGATTTCCTTATCGATGGTACGAGTTGTTCTGGAGATAACGCCAGGCCATAACCGAGTAAAGTCTTATGGTTTTCGCGTTTACAAAATTCAATGTATTTTTCACGGTCGGCACTGAAAAGTACCCCGTCTCCCATCGTTCCAAACAGACGCTCGGAATTCGTATCGTAGTTCCCAGAATGAAATAATTCGTCCCTTATAACATAGGTCGACATGCCCGATTGCCCCAAATCCGTCTTTTTGTGACGTGAATAAACATTTCTAAGTTGGGTTCTGCATTTTTCTTTCGCACGGTCGTAAATTTCAGAAGCGGTTTCGCCTTTCTCAAGTTCCAATGCATCATTGATTTTTGCAGGGTTGCTCGAGGGATCAGTCGAGCAAATACAAGCGGCATCCCACGACGCAAGCGTCTGCGAAGGACTTTCTTTCCAACTTCGGCCTCAAAGAACCAGCCATCACGAATATTGCTAATCCCATGCCCGATGAGATAAAGCGATAGGAAGAACATTTGCAAGTTGCCGTCGCCCCCAAGCGCAATTAAAGTGTCACCCGACAACTGAAAGCCAAATGGTATCAAAGAGCAAAAGCGGAATCGCGGACGGATGGCATCTTTTACATAAATACAGTACGTCACACCACTAATTCCCGCGTTCATCACTTCATTGAGCCCCATCAAGAAGCTTACAATCGCAACCGGCAATGACAGGAAGAATTGATTTCCTGCTAAAAATCCATACAATATGAACTTTCCTACATTCAGCCAAAGCGGGTCTTTTGCCGTCGCCTTACTAAACCAACGAAATAGAAAATTCCATAGTTCAGCGGGCCCATAAGAATGTTAAAAACAGACGTAACATCAATTCTGGGAAACTTGGTCCATATATAGGAGCAACATCCCAACAACAAGGAACGCAATCCCTTCAAAGAGGAGCTTTCTCCCCGTAATTCCTAAGTCGCTAATTTTCTTCATCAATAATACCTCCTACAGCTACCACTGAAGCAGCTTGTTCATGTTTCTCCACCCATTCTTTCACGAAACGGTAAATCACGGCAAAAATTGGTATGAAGAAAAATCATTCCTACTAAACCAAAGAGATTTCCACCGATTAACGCATGACGAAAGGGTTAGAATCGTTGGCAACCCTACGGAACTGCCGACAACCATCGGATAGACGACATTTCCTTCCACTATTTGAACGATCATAAAGACGACAAGTGAAATGAGTGCTTGAATTGGGCTTTCTGTAAAGGTGAAAAGCATTCCAATTAGCACGCCATAAACGGCCCGATATACGGAATGAATGAGAGTACTCCGGACAGCACCCCAACAAGTCCTGCATATGGCAACCCTACAAGAGAGTATCCAGCAAAAATCATAACCCCAACGATTCCCGCCTCGATGATTTGACTCATCAAGAAACGGTCATACGTATCCACGATGACTTCCCCAACATAAGTAATGTGCTCGATTTTATCTTTTGGCAAGACCACATTAAGAATGCGAAGCGTTAAACGTGCGAGCATTTCCTTACTTTGCGAGAATATTAATCATGAAGAAAAATCCCCATAATTACAGAGAACACATTTGAGAAGAGCCCTGAAATATTCGTTGTAAATCCGCCAAGGAATGTAATGACAGACGATACGATATTGCTTTGACTTAGTGAGTCGGTAATCTGACTCACTTCACTGGATTGCATTAATTTTGAATGTTGTACAAAAATCGCAACCACAAATAGTAAGTGATTGACACTATCGCTCAGTTGCGACACGGTTTTTAGCAATCATTGGCGCAATAATCCAAATCAACAGCGAAATAATCAGAAGCAGAATCACAATAATGCTCACGATTGCGGTATTTCTACGCAGCTTTTGCGGGAAGTTCATCTTCTCCAACCCTTGTTCAATTCGCTTCATTGGCACATTTAAAACAAATGCCAAAATCATCCCTAAAATAAGCGGGAACATCATCCCAATAAATTCGGAAATCCATGTGAGGATGGCGCTAAAATTCAAGACGACAAGTAACGAAACAGCCGCCAGAGCAATCATCACTGCCCAATCTTTTCTAATCTTATCCATACTATAATTCCTTTTTTAATTGTTCTAAGAGCGACTTGCACCCCAATGTCACATCGCGGTACGTCCCATCAAAGTCTCCTGTATACCACGGATCGGCAATATCGCGTGCAACTCCTGCCACTTCTAATAAGCGAGCCCGTTTACGTGTTCTTCCGACTTGACGAAGCCTTACTGTAACCGTTCCTTCAGAGTCACAATACTTGTTAGCATTATCCACAAGGAGAGTTACAAGTTCAAAGAGAGACTTTTCCTCGGCTTTCACATGGATATCTGGGGTAATATCCATAACGAAGGATTTGCCATCTCGGACGACAGGTCCCTTTATCATTGCCTAGGACATCTGGAAAATTTGTCTCCATTTGCAAAATGAGGTGATAAGAGCGATAGCCGTTAGGCTTGGCAGTTGAAATATAATCCTTCTCATTGTAGACCATGACACCAGGAATAGCCTTGATTACTTCGATGATCTTGTAAATATCATTGACAAAACCACAAATAATACGGATTCCAATGCTGTCACGAATTTCCCTAAGGGCAGACTGGCTCGTCTCAGGCAAATTCTTTCTACGACACTTTACACGCATGGAGTCGCTTTCTTAATCCGTGAAATGAAATGTTCATAGAGTTTAAAACCTGTTTCTTTTTTGCTAGCAATATTAGCCGCAATAATGGGGTCTGTTATTTCTTGTAAAATTTTGGGGAGATATTGAGCATACTCCCCATAAATACTTTGAGTTGACATATAAACCTCCTCTAATAGCTTCACTTCATTATAACATAGATGGTCTTAAAAATAAGGAATGAGATTGTGACTATAACTTTTATGCCCACCAAATCCAAACTTACTTAGTCCATCATTAACAAGCAAATCACCGTATCTAATCAACAGTGCTAGGCATTCCTCTCTTGAACAGCCATCAATATAATAAACATCCTTATGGGATTCCTTTGATAATATTCTTTGCTATCACTTTTTTTCTCTATCAACACTGACAGGCAATTCCAAAAATAAAAAAACAAGGGCTCATCATGAATCGCAATAAAGTGTTGAAAAACCTCTAATATTTTTTCTGCGTGTACATTCGCCGTCAAATGATGTTCAGTTAACTTTGTAAATGATTCAAACAGGTTTTCTACCAAGCTAACTTGATGACCTTTTACTAAATTCAACATTATGCGTCCTCCAGAGAATTAAAACAATATGCACATTTATAATTTCATTATACCATTAAACCCCTAAAAAGACTGTAACTTCCCAGTAACAGTCTCTTATAAATTTACCTCAGTTCCTTCAAGGAAAGTTACTACAATTTGTCCAGCTTCTGAAATAAATTGATAGCATGTCAGACTATAGTATCCAGAAGCCCAACTTGAACTATTACTCTGATTCTTACCCTCTATTCGATTAGAGAAGCTACCTTCACGCTTTTAATTATTCATTTCGTTCACTTTTAAGAGCAGAGAAACACTCTCAGCGGTTCGCTGTAACCGTATCGTTTCGTCGTAAACTCCTTACTCTACGACAGCTATCGCATGGGCGGAACATCTCCTTCTACTTCGCTGATGCCTCAGCTCGTACAAGCAGTGATACCGCCTCAACATGATGCGTCTGCGGGAAAAAGTCCACCGGTTGCACTTTCTTCAGTTCATAACCCAACTCTTGGTAGAGTTTGATATCACGCGCCATGGTGGCGACGTTACAGGAGATATAGGCAATGCAGTCAGCTCCTGTTTGGGCGCTTGCTTTGATAAAGCTTTCGGTCAAGCCCTTGCGTGGTGGATCGACCAAAATAACGGTTGGCTGGATACCTTCCTTGAGCCAATTTTTCATGGCATTTTCAGCTGTGTCACAGACATAGTGGGCATTGGTGATGCCATTTAAGCTAGCATTCTTCTGGCTATTCTCTACTGCTTCGGGAATGACCTCTACTCCATAAACTTCCTTAACATGCTTGGCAACTGATAAGCCAATAGTTCCAATTCCTGAGTATGCATCAATGACCACATCCTCTTCTCTTAACTCCGCAAAGTCAATAGCTGTCTGATAGAGTTTCTCTGCCATTTCAGTATTGACCTGATAAAAAGGCTGGTCCAGAGATTTGGAAGCTATTCCCCAACATTTGGTCGGTAATATAGTCTTGACCGTAGAGAGTACGCCATTCTTTCCCGTAAATCGCATTGGTGTTTTGGTCATTGACATTCTGCATAACAGACACAATCTCTGGGAACTGCTTGATGACTTGTTCAATCAACTGTTCAACTCGGAAAATTTTAGGACGAGTTGTCACCAAAATAACCATAATCTGACCTGAATGATGGCCACGACGAACAACAAGGTTACGAATCAAGCCAGACTGTTCCTTCTCATCATAGGGTTTTTAAGTCATAGCGACGAAGCAAATCACGTAATAGCGAGAATAACCTGATCAATGACTGGATCCTGAATATAAAAATCTTCCAAGGGCATAAGGTCATGAGAATTCTTACGGAAGAAACCAGTCTCTAGAACACCATTAACGCGACGAACAGGGACCTGGGCCTTGTTACGATACTTGATTGGATGTTCCATGCCAAGAGTATCAGCAACCTCTACATCCCTGATTCCAGCAATCTTATAAAGACTGTCTTTTACTTGTTTGGTTTTAAACTTAAGTTGCTCTGGGTAAGCAAGATGACCCAGGTCAGCAATTCCTGAACGCAAGTAAGCCAAATCTAAGTTTTGGTTTCGATGAGGTGATTGAATAAGGTATTCCTCGACTTTACCAAAACCAACCTTTTTATTGACTTTAAGGACACGCATAAGGATTTTTCTGTTGGTAAAGCATTCTCAACAAAAATACCATACCATCTACCTTGGCCACTCCTGCTCCCTCATGTGTCAAATCGACAATCTCTACTTCTACAATATCATTTTTCTTTAACATATGTTTCACTTTCTATGAGCCGACAAAAAAAGACGGCAACAATCCTGTTACCATCTATTATACCATGAATTGACCTAAGCACCAAAAACTCTTGAAGAAGTCAAGGATAGCTTGCCAAATTGAGCTAAGGATGTTTCCCACCATCTTGTATAGCTTTTATTGGCATCAAAGTTTAGATCGATATTGCTGAAACTATCTCCTGCTTGTGCAACGATACTTTGTTTCAAATCTTTTAGAGTCTTTGTAAAGTCTTCGTTATTTAAAATATCACTCTTAGAAAGATTGAAGGCAAAGTTGATGATGACATTGACTTGGTTGCCTGTAACAACTTGATCCAGTTTGTAGTTCTTCAAAGTATCTTCAACAATCTTACGAACATCATCCTCAGTAAGCTGACCTTTAGACTCTTTAGCCTTAGCGACTGCAGCCTTGATATCGGCAAGGGCTACGTTCAGTTTATTGGCATCATAGCCAGATTTGTCCTTGTTTTCATCATTGATATCTGACAAGGCCTTGAGCTCTTCCTGAGCCAAGTTTTTATTTTCCTGAGGTAACTGAACACCATTAGACTCAAGGGAATAGTAAATACCTGCTAGGGCACTTTCACCAGTAACTGGAATTGGTGCTGCAACGGTGATACGTGCGTGCTCCACACCCAAGGTAACAGCCGCATTACGGTACATATCTTGCGTTACTTTTGTGATATTTTCAGGTGTCTCAATCTTGACCTCAAGTGGAGATTTTTTTCACCTAGTTTTTGAATTTTTGCTGATGAATAAAGTTGAAGACTTGAATCATTTGCGACATTCATAATTTTTGAGTAGACATCTGGTGTCATAGTCTTCAACTGTTTTGTATCTTTAGAGGCATCGTAGCCAAGTTTTTTTAAGTGTTTGATTTTTGATCTTCTGTTAGTGAAGAACCCAAGACGTACTCAGGTTGAACATAGGTTTCATCAATTACTTTTTGAACATCAGTTGCTCGCATGAACGTTTTGCAATGTTGCAACTGCTAAAAAGTACTGCAGCGCTAGTCAGAAAGAATTTCTTTCGCATGAGACGTTCCTCCTTTTCCACTCTAGCATATTAAAGTATCCTTAAAGAAAACTTATAAAAAGCACCCAGAATTTCTAGGTGCTTAAAATAGATTAAAAATTTTTCATAATATAGAGATTTAGCTGAACCTGTCTAGAGTAATAATAATTTCCCCCATCCACATAAAGTTCTCCACCCTGAAAGATAGAAATGGGATTGATGTAGCGGTAGGTTTTCCCTGTTGTATTTCCTAATATAGGCGCAACTGTATCTCTGGAGTATTGCTTAGCTAGTACAAGAGTGTTCTTTTTCCCATTCTGGGCGATAAAATCGATATAAGCTGGCCCGAAGTTATATGCTTGAATGGCTGTCCAGACATCCACTCCTTTTTCTTGAGCTAGGTAGAGATTTTCTGTCAAGGTTTGAACCCCTTGCCGAATACTACTTGCATTATCATTTATGGTATCAGTAGAGCCACTAGCAGATTCACTTGACTGCATCACGTCCCCTTCTTTACCCTTGGTTTCTGTATAGATCATGGCGAGCACAAGCTCTTCGTTTGCTGGGGTATCTTTTTCATTCAAGATTTCACGTACCATGGGTTGGTAGGTCATGACTTGTTTGACATCCTGACGAATGAGATAGGCTTTATAGCCAGCGAAAAGGAAGACTGCTAGTACCAGCACTCTTCGTATAAGTTTAAACATTATTTATTTTTGAATATCCTCGATGTTTTTGATTAAGATAGAATAAGTCCCATTATCATTTTGGATGAACTCAACAGATTCTGCGTCTTGATAGACATTGTTTGGAACAATAAGTTCAATCCCGTTTGACAAGGAAAGTTTCTGATTTTCAAATCTCTTTAACTGACGACTAGCATCAATTTCATCAAACTGAACTGGCTCAGGTACTGCTTCTTTGACTCTGTCAATAAAAGCTTAGACGAGCAGTAAGATTGTTGTCAAAGAGATCATTAGCTAATTTTTTTCTGGAGAGAGTTCATTGTTTTCTTCGATATTATTGAAGATTGCTGATTTAACCTTGGATTGAAATTGAAAATCATCCGCATTAAAGGTTTCGGCAATTTTTTGAGCCGTTTTTTCAAGTTCCTTAATAGATTTCTTAGGTGAATTCTTTGGTTGAGCTTGAATAAGATTCTCAGAAAAGTAGTTTAAAAAGGCTCCATTATACTTGATGCGTTTTTCAATCAGGTGATACTTACGACTTTGAAGATTAACCACAAGGGCTTCATCAGCTCCAGTACCAAAACCTGGTAGATTATTCTGAGTAAGTTTGATTGGATTATCAACCTCACTACCTAGGTGTGTTAGGGTTTCTCGCAATGCAATTCGCAGGAAGGCAAAGTGTTCCACTCCTTCTTTTGAAAACTGTACAAAGACCAAATCGTTTGTCTTTTGGTTTTCAGATACAGAGAATTCCTCTTTCCATAGATTGGCAATCGTCACAGATGTTTCCATTAAATCTTCTGTAATGTTGTTGAAAAATGGGTTATCCTCTTCAAAAATACCAGTTTTAGCATCATCAGAATACACACGCTCCACTTTTTTTACGCAAGTATTCCTCAATTTTTAGGAGTGATATTGAGAAACTTATCCGCTAGGAACAACTCTGTGTCATCAGGGCTGAACTGATGGATAATGGCTTTCTTAATATAAATATCCATAAAATATTAGTCCTCATATAATGGGAAGGCATCTGTCAAGGATTTGACTGCACTTCTCACTTCTTCTAAGACAGCTTCGTTTTCTGCATTCTTAAGGGCTTTAATAATAAGTTCAGCAACTTGACGGCTTTCTTTTTCACCAAAACCACGAGCAGTAATTGCTGCCGCTCCAATACGAATACCACTTGTCTTGAAATGGTGACAATGTTTCGTAAGGGATTGAGTTTTTATTAAGGGTAATGTTGACCTCATCCAACAAGTTTTGAGCTACTTTTCCACTTTCTACAACCTTTGTAACATCCACTAAGAAGAGGTGGTTTTCAGTGCCACCAGAGATAATGCGAAAATCAGGATCTTGCAGGAATACTTCAGCCATAGCCTTGCTGTTCTTGATGACATTAGCAGCATATTCTTTAAAGGCCGGATCCAATACTTCTTTAAAGGCTACAGCCTTAGCAGCAACAACATGCTCTAATGGTCCACCTTGGATACCTGGGAAAATAGCGAATTAATTTTCTTAGCAAGGTCTTCGTCGTTAGTCAAAAATCAACCCACCACGTGGTCCACGAAGAGTTTTGTGAGTCGTTGTCGTTGTGATATGTGCATATGGAACTGGATTTGGATGAAGACCAGCTGCAACCAAACCAGCAATATGAGCCATATCAACCATGAGTTTTGCACCAACAGCATCTGCGATTTCACGGAATTTAGAGAAATCAATGATGTGAGAATAGGCTGAGGCACCAGCTACGATAAGTTTTTGGTTGCACTTCTTGAGCTTGTTTCAAGATGGCATCAAAGTCCAAGAGCTCTGTCTCCGGATCAACGCTATATGAAACAAAGTTATAGGTTTGGCCTGAGAAGCTGACAGGAGCTCCGTGAGTCAAGTGCCCTCCAGCAGCTAAATCCATCCCCATAACCGTATCACCTGGCTCAATCAAAGCCATATAGGCAGCACAGTTAGCTTGACTTCCTGAGTGAGGTTGGACATTGGCAAATTTAGCACCAAAGATTTCTTTTGGCACGTTCAATAGCTAGACTTTCGATAACATCCACTACATCAGTACCACCATAGTAACGACGTCCAGGATATCCTTCAGCATATTTATTAGTCAAGATAGAACCTTGCGCTGCCATTACAGCCTTAGATACAACGTTCTCAGAAGCGATTAATTCAATATTATTTTGTTGGCGTTCCTCTTCTTTGGCAATGGCATTCCAAAGATCAGCGTCATAAGCTTTAAAAATCATCTTTGTCAAAAATCATAGGTCTTCTCCTTTTAGTAATTTAATAAACCGTTTCTGCATCTTATCACAAGTATAACCAACTCTTTTCGTAGAAAGTATGAGCGCCAATACGATGGTCTGCAGAGTTTAAGCGTATAAAGTTATAGCCACGTTTTTTTCTGCTTCCTGCTCTAATCCTTGGAGCAAAGTTTTTCCCGATGCCTTTACCTTGTGTTTGAGGCAAAACAGCTAAAGCCAAGATGTTAAAACCTGGTTTTGAATAAAGGGATTCATAAATCTCAGCATGTACATACCCAAGTAAGTCATGGCTGGTCGGTTCCTCAAACCCCAGTAGGAAGTGATGGGGGTCTTGAGACAACTTAGCTAGTTGACTAGCCGTTTCCTCAGGGCTAAAATCATAACCTAAAGCATCTTTTGTTAATCTCATAAAATCGATGCAACATCTGTCACTTTTTAATTCACGTAGCATATCATACCTCCTCAAAAAGGAATTTCAGGTATATTGGCAAGGATATCTTCACGAGTTATCGAACCTTGGCGTAGAATCTTCACCTTGCTGCCAGATAAGTCTATAATAGTCGAATCTTGACCTGTCAAAAAAGTATCATCTTCTATTCCCAGAACCTCTTGGTCGAAAGTCTTTTAGAATCTCTTTAAAAGCTAACACCACTTGCATGTCCTGAAATGTTAGCAGACGGGCCAATTAAGGGACCAAACTCACGAATCAATTCTAGAGTGACGGGATGAGCGGGCATCCGAAATCCAACAGTCGTTAAGTCTGAATTGACCCAGCAAGGGAACTTTATTATTAGCTTTTAAGATGATTGTCAATGGACCTGGTAAAAACTTTTCTACAAGTTGTTGTAAATAAGGTGGCTGATTCTTAGAAAAGTTCAAGATATCAGCTAGACTAGCGACATTAAGATTGAGCGCCTTATCTCTGGGGCGACGTTTAAGCTGGTAAACATGATCAACAGCCTTCTCATCCAAAGCTTTTGCAAAGAGACCATAGACAGTCTCCGTTGGTAAAACTACAGCCCCACCTTTTTCCAATTCTTGCTTAATATTCTCCATCATCAATGACAACCATCCTATCTTGGCCAAATTGGTCTTTCAGAGTACGAACTCGTTTCTCAGGAAGATTTTCCATAAAGAGAGCTGGGAACGCTTTGACCTTGTTTGTAGCCAATTTCAAGATAAATCTTACCACCATCATTTAGATAGTCCTTTGATTCTTCTGCGATTCTGCGATAGATCGCTAGACCTTCCTCGTCTGCAAAAAGGGCTAAATGTGGCTCTGAATGCAAAACATTCAAACCAACTTCTACCTCATCTGCTCGAGAAATGTATGGTGGATTGGATACAATTATATCATATTTTGCAGAAATTTCGGAGAAACAGTCAGATTTGATAAAAGAGAGATTTAGATTTTGAGCGTTAGCATTCTCCAACGATAAGTCTAAAGCATCCTGTGAAATATCCGTAGCTGTGACCGACCAATCTGGTCTATTTTTCGCTAAAGCAAGGGCTATTGCTCCACTTCCTGTTCCGATATCTAGTACTTTGAGATTTCCCTCAGGATTTTCAGCTAGGATAAGCTCCACCAACTCTTCTGTTTCAGGTCGTGGTATCAAGACCCGCTCATCTACTTTTTAACTGCATCCCAAAGAATTCAGCATGACCGATTATGTATTGAGCAGGCATGTGATTTGCTAGTTTCCTGTATATGTCCTCTACAAATTTGTAATCTTCATCAGTGACTTCTTGCTGGAGAGCAAAGACAAAGTCTGTAAAAGATAAATTTTTCAGACTACGATAGACAAAAGAGGCTTTCTGCTTCCTCTCCTTGTGCTATTAACTTTTCCTCAAAAATCTTTAAAAATTTGAGCTAATTTCATTATTTGTTTAATTCTTCCAATTTTTTTGTGTTTGGTCATAAAGAACCAAGGCATCTACAACTTCATCCAATTTACCAGCTAGAATTGTATCAAGTTTTTTTGTAGAGTCAAGCCGATACGATGGTCTGTTACACGGTTTTGTGGGAAGTTATAAGTACGGATACGCTCTGAACGGTCACCAGTACCGATAGTAGACTTTTCGTTCAGCGTCTTGCTCATCTTGGGCAATCTGTGCAAAGTGGTCAGCCACACGCGCACGGATAATTTTCATGGCCTTCTCACGGTTCTTCTGTTGGGTACGTTCTTCCTGCATCTCCACCTTGATATTGGTTGGCAAGTGGACGATACGAACGGCAGTCGCAACCTTGTTGACGTTCTGTCCACCAGCACCAGATGCATGGTAGATATCGACACGAAGGTCTTTTTGGATCAATATCATATTCTATTTCTTCGATTTCTGGCATAACCAAAACAGTTGCTGTCGAAGTATGAACACGACCCTGGCTTTTCTGTCACAGGGACACGTTGTACACGGTGGGCACCTGATTCATACTTGAGTTTAGAGTAAACAGACTGACCTGATACCATAGCAACTACTTCTTTAAAACCACCAACACCGTTCATTGAGGCTTCCATGACTTCAAAGCGCCAGCCTTGGGCTTCTGCATACTTTTGGTACATAGTTAGAAGGTCACCAGCAAAGAGGGCTGCTTCATCACCACCTGCAGCTCCACGGATTTCAAGGATAATGTTCTTATCATCGTTTGGATCTTTAGGAAGAAGCAAGATTTTCAGTTTTTCTTCGTACTCTTCTTTTTCAGCCTTAGCGTCTTTCAATTCTTGCTTGGCCATTTCTTCCAAATCCGCATCTCCGCCTGATTCCTTAATCATCTCTTCGGCATCAATGATGTTTTGAAGGACTTGTTTGTACTCACGGTAGGCTGTTACGGTATCACGAGTTGAAGCTTCCTCTTTTGAAAGCTCCATGAAACGCTTGGTGTCAGAGACCACATCAGGGTCACTCAGCAATTCTCCCAATTCTTCATAACGGTCTTCTACTGCTTGTAGTTGATCATAGATGTTCATTTTTATTGATTCTCCTTATTGATTTCAGGGGCAAAATAATGTTTACGACATACCGAGATATAGGTTTCATTCCCACCTATCTGGATTTGTTCACCATCATAAACAGGCAGTCCGTCCTGCGTACGCAAGACCATGGTCGCTTTTTTTCTTACAATACTGACAAATGGTCTTTGATCTCATCAATCTTTATCTGCTAAGAGCAATAGATGTTTAGAACCTTCGAAACAGCTCATTTGCGAAAGTCATTCTTTAAAACCAAATGCCATAACAGGGTATGTCTAACTCATCGACGACACGAGCTAGATCATAAACATGATTGACGCTTTTAGAAAACTGGGCTTCATCGACCAAAGACACAGTAGGGTTTAACTTCCAAATCACGAATCAAACCATAAAGATATCTGTATCATTTCGTCAATAGCAATGGCTGGTCTCTTTCATGCCAATGCTACTCGACACATAGCCTACACCGTCACGTGTATCCAGAGCCGAAGTCATGATAACAACTCCTTTTCCTTGCTCCTCATAGTTATAGGCTACCTTGAGAATCTCGATGGTCTTTCCTGAGTTCATGGTCCCATAACGATAATACAACTGTGCCATGTTTCTATTTCACGTCCATTTCTAATTTTTCTGCTACATTCTAGTATACCATATTTTCTCAAAAGCTTTAAACGGCAAAATGTGGTAAAATAGAAGAAATCAAATAACTAGTGGAGGAAGCTATTATGCCATTTGTACGCATCGATTTATTTGAAGGACGCACGCTCGAGCAAAAGAAAGCCCTAGCAAAGGAAGTAACCGAAGCTGTGGTTCGTAACACTGGTGCACCACAATCTGCTGTTCATGTCATCATCAACGATATGCCTGAAGGAACTTATTTCCCCAAGGTGAAATGCGCACTAAATAAAGCTTAAGCAATCTGCTTAGGCTTTTTCTTTATAAGTGGCATTCGTTGAATAAAAACGCTTTATTTTTGTTACAATTTTAAATAGATATTTAGTAAATAAAAAGCTCAAATTTGTAAAAAAGGAAATGAACATGATTACACGCGAATTTGATACCATCGCAGCAATCTCGACACCGCTTGGTGAAGGGGCTATTGGGATTGTTCGTTTAAGCGGAACGGATAGTTTTACGATCGCCCAGAAAAATCTTTTAAAAGGTAAGGACTTGACTAAGGTTGCTAGTCACACTCTTAACTACGGCCACATCGTCGACCCTCAAAACAGGCAAGGTTATGGATGAGGTCATGGTTGGAGCTATGAAGTCTCCAAAGACCTTTACTCGTGAGGATATTATCGAGATTAACACTCACGGTGGAATTGCCGTAACTAATGAAATTCTCCAGCTAGCTATCCGTGAAGGAGCTCGCTTGGCAGAGCCAGGCGAATTTACCAAGCGTGCTTTCCTCAACGGTCGTGTTGACTTGACACAGGCCGAAGCTGTGATGGATATTATCCGTGCAAAGACAGATAAGGCCATGAATATTGCAGTCAAACAACTAGATGGTTCACTATCTGATCTCATTAACAATACTCGTCAGGAAATTCTCAACACACTGGCACAAGTAGAGGTTAATATCGACTATCCTGAGTACGACGATGTGGAAGAAGCTACTACTGCTGTTGTCCGTGAAAAGACTTTAGAATTTGAACAATTATTGACCAATCTTCTAAAAACAGCACGTCGTGGGAAAGATTCTCCGTGAAGGGATTTCAACGGCTATCATTGGTCGTCCCAACGTTGGGAAATCCAGTCTACTCAACAACCTCTTGCGCGAAGATAAGGCAATTGTCACCGATATTGCTGGTACTACCCGTGATGTCATCGAAGAATACGTCAATATCAACGGTGTTCCACTGAAATTGATTGATACTGCAGGGTATTCGTGAAACAGACGATATCGTCGAGCAAATCGGTGTCGAACGCTCCAAAAAAGCTCTTAAGGAAGCTGACTTGGTACTCCTTGTCTTAAATGCTAGCGAGCCTCTAACTACTCAAGATAGACAACTTCTTGAAATTAGTCAAGATACCAACCGTATCATTCTACTAAATAAAACTGACCTTCCAGAAGATATTGAAACTGACGAACTTCCTGAAGATGTCATCCGCATTTCAGTCCTTAAAAAATCAAAACATTGATAAGATTGAAGAACGAATCAACAACCTCTTTCTTTTGAAAAATGCTGGCTTGGTCGAACAAGATGCTACCTACCTGTCCAATGCCCGTCATATTTCTTTAATTGAAAAAGGCAGTTGAAAGTCTTCAAGCAGTTAATGAAGGGCTTGAAATGGGAATGCCAGTTGATTTGCTTCAAGTTGATTTGACCCGTACTTGGGAAATTCTTGGAGAAATTACTGGTGATGCAGCGCCAGATGAGCTTATTACTCAATTGTTTAGCCAATTCTGTTTAGGTAAATAAAAAAATTATAAAAAGGAGTTATGATGAAATATCCAACATTACTAGAACGTTTTTTTAACTTATGTCAAAGTTAATACACGTTCTGATGAACACTCAACTACTACACCAAGCACTCAAAGTCAAGTAGACTTTCGCAACCAATGTCCTCATCCCTGAGATGAAACGTGTCGGTTTTGCAAAATGTCTATTATTTGCCAAACGGTTTTTGCAATTGGTACTCTACCCAGCTAATGATCCTAGTTTGACTCGTAAAGATTGGCTTTTATCTCCCACATGGATACAGCTGATTTTTAATGCTGAAGGTGTTAATCCCAAGTTATTGAAAAACTACGACGGTGGGAGTTATCGAACTTGGGCAATTCTGGTTTCAAACTTGATCCAGCAGATTTTAAGAGCTTAGAGAAATATCCAGGTCAAACTTTGATTACTACTGATGGGACTACACTTCTCGGTGCCGATGACAAATCTGGTATCGCTGAAATCATGACCGCTATCGAGCACTTGAACGCTCATCCTGAAATTAAACACTGTGAAATTCGTGTCGGCTTTGGTCCTGATGAAGAAATCGGTGTTGGTGCTAATAAATTTGATGCAGAAGACTTCAATGTCGACTTTGCTTATACAGTTGACGGGGGACCTCTAGGTGAACTTCAGTACGAAACCTTCTCTGCTGCTGGTGCTGAACTTCACTTCAAGGTCGTAATGTTCACCCAGGTACTGCTAAAGGGCAAATGGTTAACGCCCTTCAGTTGGCAATTGACTTCACAACCAACTTCCAGCAGCCGACCGACCAGAATTGACTGAGGGTTACCAAGGTTTCTACCATCTCATGGATGTAACAGGTACTGTCGAGGAAGCGCGTGCTAGCTATATCATTCGTGACTTTGAAAAAGACAGCTTCGAAGCACGCAAAGCTGCTATGCAAGCAATCGCAGATAAGATGAACCAAGAACTTGGAAGCGATCGTGTAACCTTGACTCTGACCGACCAATACTACAACATGAAAGAAGTTATCGAAAAGGATATGACTCCTGTTACCATTGCTAAAGCAGTGATGGAAAGTCTTGATATTACTCCAATTATCGAGCCTATCCGCGGTGGAACAGACGGTTCTAAGATTTCCTTCATGGGAATTCCTACTCCGAATATCTTCGCTGGTGGCGAAAATATGCACGGACGTTTTGAATATGTCAGTCTTCAAACCATGGAACGTGCAGTTGATACTATCATTGGAATTGTATCTTACAAAGACTAAAAAGAAGTAGCTATGCTACTTCTTTTTAATTACTTCTTTCTCACTTGTTTCAGGAGTTGTAGTTGTTGAATGTGAACTTGATTCTTCACTTGTTACTTCGGCGCTAGTTTCAGCTGGCTTGACTTTGGATTGAAATTCTTGGTTTAACGAGACAATTTCTTGAGCAAGAGCTAGAAGAGCTTGCTTGTCTTTGCTTGCTGCACTTAGTTTATCAAACAAGGCATCTACTTTATCAAAGTCCGCATCAGAACCATTATTCATTTCCAAATAAGTATGGAGAGCAATGACACCGTTATAAAGTTTTTGGTAAAGAACTAAAACCTCCGGATCTTGTTTTGAATTATCACGTTCATTTTGGATTGTTTGAGAAATACGTTTTAGAAGATCTTGAACCTGTGTATTTAATTCATCAAGGTCTGCGTCTTCTTTCTCCAATGTCGCCTTTTTAGATTTTTCACTTCGTCAGCGAGTGAAGCTTTTACGCCTTCTTCTTTGACTTGAGCCACTAATTCATCAGCTTTCGTTAAGAGTCCTTCTACTTGAGCTTTTCGAACATGATTGCTTTGTTCCTCAGGCTTAATATCATCATACAAACCTTTCAAAAACTCATAGACTGCTGTCTTAGCACTATGGCCATCCACTTTTTCAGTATCTAATATCGTTTCAAAAGGCTTACTTGTAACAGGTTCATTCTTTCAGAGCTTCTTCAACTTCTAGTTTTTGTTTGATAGATTTCTGGGAAGAGTTTGTTCAAATCAGTTGCCTTAAGGAAGGATTGTGACTGATAAAGTGTCCACGTTAGGTTGGCAACTTTATTTCTAAGAGTGTCATTTAAGCGACCATCAGATAGATGTTGGTAGAAATACTTGATGTATTCGACAGTCGTAACACCAGTACGGTCATTAAAAATCTTGCAAAGGCTTGTAACTTAGCTTCAACTGCATCTAAACCTGCTTCATCTTGGGCAAGTTTATTTTTCTTGGAGCTGAGCCAAGAGATCCTTCTTAGGAAGTCCATAAGAATCTGTGTCTAAAGTATTAATCTTATCTACTAAAGCTTGATATTTCTTGTCTAAAGGACTGATTTCTGTTGGTTTTGACACTTGAGTCAATGTGAATATACTGTTTATCAAACAAATCAAAAGCTGCCAAATAACCTGCAGTAGAGTTGGTTGATAGCTTCTTCATATTTTCAGAGAATTGACCCAAGGCAAGCTCGATCTGTCTCTGTAGAATTGGTTTATCCTTATAAACTTCACGACTTTCTGCTAGAAGTTGATCAACCTTGTTTTTGAACAGTCGCTTCATCAAATGCACCTGGTTGGTAGTTAGATTGCAAGGCAGGAATTTTTATGTTTCAAAGCAACCTCATATCCTTTAGTTTGTACTTTAATGTAGTGATTATGGTCACCATGAGGGATGACAAAGCTGCCATTTTCCACCTGCAAACTATAGGAGAGACACCATCACGTAAAGCAGTTGTATAGAGTTCGTTTAGGAAATCAAGTTCTGCATCACCTGTTTGAAGCGGAATACGAACGTGTTCCTTACGAACGGCGTATGGGTGAATGTGAGTTGGGTCATAAGCCTGATCTGGATTACCAAATACAAAGAAACCATTTGAAATACGGATAGCTTCAAGAGGAACACCATAGGTTTTAGAAATATAAGCTATCTTTTTCTTCATCGCTGGCATCTCGAGAGAAACTTTCAACCGTCTTGGCAAGTGGTTTAACAGGTTCTGTCTGCTGATGGCCATGAAGATGGTCTTGTGCAGCCTTAATCTGCTCTGCTGATAAATCTTTCTTAAAGAAATAATGGGCATGGTCTCCATGTGAAACGACAAAACCTTGCTCATCCTCACTAATCACTCGATCAACTGCAAAGCCATGGTCATGCTCTTCTTCATGATGATGATCGGCACCTTCGTGGTCGTGGTCTACTTCGTGATGATGATCGACATCTTCGTGACCATGGTCGTGGTCATGCTCTTCCTTTGGTTTACTTGGAGTTTCTACAGGATTTGATGGTGTTACTAGACCTGAAAGTGGTATCAAAGCGTGCAATCTTTTGCTCCAAAGCAGATAAACTGCTATAAGGGATGAAATGGTAGTGATTTCCATGAGGGATAGCTACTCCGTTAGCCGTACGACTGCTAATTTTAGCTGGGTCAAATACCAAACCATCAGATTCTTTATAGCGTTGACTAACTGGTAAAGCATAAAAGCTCTTTTAGAAGACTTTTGGAGGTCATCTTTTCTTTATCTACTTGATTGTTTGTAGCTGGTTTCTCTACTTGATGAACTTGGTGTAAGACTTGGATTTGGTTTGTAGTCTGTTAAACCTGGTTGGCTAGCTCTAGTAGCTAGATAAGCTTGGGCAGCAGCCAATTCACTTGAAGATAGAGCACTCTTAGGAACGTAATGATAATGGCCACCATGAGGAACGATATAAGCGTCACCTGTATCTTCAATAATATCTGTAGAATTAAAGACGTAACCGTCATCAGTTGTATATCGACCTTGTGCTCGTGCAACAATAACTTCATTACTTGTACTGCTACTATCTGATGTGTGTTCTTGTTTTTGTTTCTCGATTTGGTCTTTGGTACGAATATTATCTGCATGACTAGCATCTTTCAGATAGACATAATATTTCCCATCCACTTTGATAATATAGCCACCCTTAATCTCATTGACAATATCTCCATCACTTAGTTGATAGTTTGGATCCTTCATGACCAATTCTTCACTAAAGATAGCATCATAAGGCACCTTACCATTGTAGAAATGGAAATGGTCACCGTGAGAAGTCACATAGCCTTGATCTGTAATCTTAGTAACAATCTGTTCAGCCTCTATTCCTTCCTTCTTATTAACTTGGTCAGGTGTCAGAGTTTCATTCTTTTTAGCTTCAGACTCCTTTCCCATCAACATAGGATACATGGTTGTCATCTTTTTTTCTCAGGCGCTTGATGTTGATTTAAAAGCGTAAGCGCAGACACTTAAGGCAAGAACCACTGCAGATCCTGCTAAATATTTTTTTTATTAATCTTTCATAATCTCCTCATTTCAATTCTTGAGCTAAAATTGCCAAATTTTCTTCTAAATTTTCCAAGTAAGACTTGTCATTTTGTGGGTCAGCCTCTAAAGGGTTTAGCGTTTTAAGAGTCACACCTGTTGATTTGACAAGGGTATCAGCTACCTTTGATGAAGCGTTACTCTCTGTAAAGATGGTTTTGACCTTATAAGTATTTACAAATTCCTGAATTTCAGTCAATTGTCTTGGACTTGGTTCTTGATCAGGAGATATTCCTGCAATACCAAGCTGATTTAGGCCAAATCGTTTTGCCAAATATGAAAAAGGCTGTGTGTTGGGTTACAAATGTCTTTTGATTAGCCTTTTCAAATATGGGTTGGTATTTCTTGGTCAAATCGTGAGCTTTGGAACTAAAATTCTGTGCGTTTTTCTGATAGGTATCCTTGTTGGCACTGTCCAGTTCGGATAACTTATCAGCGATAATCTGTGCTTCTTCAGCAACCTTTTTCAGGATCAAGCCAAGTGTGAGGATCGTACAAAGTCTTCTCGTCAATCCCTTCTCCAGCCTGCATATCTTCTAAGCCAGGCACGCGCTCCAAGGTCATACCTTCAGATGCTTCTAAAACCTTTACCTTGGACTTTTGTAGGCTTGGATCCAAACTTCCAGCCCATGACTCTAAGGTATGAGAATGATAGACGAAAACATCAGCATCATAGATGGCTGCAATATCATTTGCAGATGGTTCGTAGGAATGAATACCAGAACTCGACTGAATCATCCGAACATCATTTAGGTCACCTAGAAATTTCTTTGACCATGGCATAGACAGGATAAAAAAACTAGTCACAATCTTCATCCCCTTAGCTTCACTGCTATTATCTTGACTATATTTTTGTCCACAAGCTCCTAAGAAAAGAGCAAACAAGGCGATTACAAGCCACCTTACACTTCTTTTTTTCATCACAACTCCTTAACTAGTGTTTAACCGTTTAATTAACTAGTAAACATTCTACCCCTAAAAAAATTTAAAATGTCAAGTGATAGACTCGATTTTTTTGATATTTTTCAAATAAAAAAGCACCAATTTTCGGTGCATTAATATTTATACTCCTAGATGAATATCTGGGAATTTCTCCATGATAAGATCCCAGAGCTCATCCAATTGTTCTTGAACTGTCTTAGTAGTTTTAATTGTTAAGTAATGTTTCTTTTTGCTATCCTTGACAATATAGCACAATTGATAAATTTTTATTTCTGATGAGATTACGTTGGTATGTTGTTGAGACCAGATAGAGCTGTTGAACATTATTTAGATTGATTGCTTGAGTTCCTTTGAAATAGGTAATAAGGTGGTTTTTATAAAGAATAACCTTTAAATCCTGATCATAAAAAAATCTGCTTGTTCTGCAATTCCTTCAAGATTTCCTTGTAACTCAGGGTAGGTTTGATAAAGTTCTTCATAAGAAGCAATTGATTTTCTACGTAGTAGGAAAGCTGTTACAAGTGTAAATACTCCTACTCCACCAAAAATAGCAATTGCAATGATATAATACAAACCTTCACGTGAATGTTCAGTTAGACTAAGGTAGATACTAGTATTCATGTTACGGTAGACAGTAGAATTATGATCCAGAATAGAATCAATAAACGCAGATAAATCTACGATTCTATTATTACGTGATTTATTAACATTTGTACTAAGGGGTTGCAACTGAGTGCCAATGAGGGTTACTGGATTCTCTTCTAGAGTACCTGCTTTAGCCTGTTCAATGAGTTTCTTAATGGATTCATCAGTTTCTTTAGCCTCAACAACAGCAAACTGACCGTCCCCTTCCTTGCTATATTGGACAAGGTAAATGACACTTCCAGCGTCTACATCACCTACAACTTCTGGATACATATCATAGATAGTCATCGTTGCTTCTTTACCTGAACTAGTATCCCCTCCAAATGAATTCATTGGATGTTGATGAAGATACCACATAAAGCCCATTACACCAGCAACGACAAAAAATAGAATTGAAAGGACAAGGCCAGAAACAAAACCCTTTATTTCGCTTTTTCTTTAAACATAATTGTCTCCTTTAAGTTTGATGATAAAATTATATCAAAATAGAGAGTTTTTTTCAATCTTTTTCCAGAAAATTTTCAGAGTAGTTCTGTCGAGTCTTATAGAAATAGAAAAAAAGCTTGAGATAAATCCCAAACTTCTAAAATCTTTATTTTCTAGCAATTTTTTCGTCATCCTCGAGTTGATGAACCAATTCTTCGACTGACTCAAATTTCACCATATCTCGGATACGATCTAACCAATAGACGGTTACTGTTTCGCCATAAATATCTTCATCAAAATCAAAGATATTCACCTCAAAACGCTCTTCTTCTCCATCGAAGGTCACATTCTTTCCGACACTGGCCATTCCACGATAGAGTTTTCGTTTGATTTCGATATCAACAGTATAGACACCATCTGCTGGCATATAAGTGCGGTCTAAGAGAACAAGATTTGCAGTAGGATATCCAATTGTTCGGCCACGAGCATTGCCATGTACGACTATTCCTCTTGTTGGAAGTGGGTTACCAAGCAATTGACCAGCTTCTTTCACATTCCCTTCTAGGATAGCTTGTCGAATACGAGTAGAGCTAATCTTTCCTTTTTCATCTTCTACAGGTGGAACTACGACTACTTCTCCATCGAAAGATTTCTTTTAAATCTTCCGCTGATTTTCGATCAGAACCTAAGACTATAGTCAAATCCAACTACAATGGTATCAGCTTTAACTTCTTTGACAAAGGTATCTACAAACTCTTGAGCTGTCATATTAGCTATACGACTTGAGAAATCCATTAAATAAAGATTTTCAACCCCAGCTCGTTTAAACTTACGTTCACGTTCTTCTGCATTCAGGATATGAAGTAAATTTTCTGGTGTATAGGCTTTTAAGGTTAGCTTTGGCGATTCATGAAAGGTAATTAAAGCAACGCTTAATCTCTTCTTTGCAGCAATTTCACCAGCAATGCTAAATAATTTTTGATGACCAAGGTGAATCCCATCAAAATATCCTAATACAAGGACTGTTGGGCCTGGTGTTGCAATGTCTTTTTCAGTTTTAATAGGTATTGTTACAATCATAGTCATATTATACCAAAAAGAAGAAGGCATTCAAAACATTACGAATTTAAAAAGACTATAAGCTACTCTTCACTTCTTTTCCTCAGTTGTTCCAAACTTTCGATGTTATATTTGTCCATAACTTTTGGTAGGGTATCAATGATATCAGGGCAGGCATATGGATTGGTAAAGTTTGCTGTTCCAACACCAATAGCTGACGCACCAGCTAAGTACATTTCTATAGCGGCTTCAGCTGAATCAACACCTCCCATTCCAATAATCGGAAGATTAGTTGTTTGAGCAACTTGCCGAATGAGTTTTAGAGCTACAGGAAATACTGCAGGTCCAGACATTCCTCCTGTCCCATTTGCAATGATAGGTTTTCTAGTTTTGAGATCAAAGCGCATACCAACAAGAGTATTAATCATGGTGAGACCACTAGCTCCTGCGTCTTCTGCAGCTTTTGCAACGGAAGTTATATCGGTCACACTTGGTGTTAGTTTAACGTAGACGGGTACTTCTGAAGCCTCTACAGCAGCTTTTACCACATCATAAGCCAAATCCGGGTCTTGACCAATTAATAATCCGTGATTACCGTGGTCGACGTTCGGACAGGAAATATTGAGCTCAATGGCTTTCACATTAGTTGCCTTTTGAAATACCACTGAGAAACGGCTGCGTATTCTTGCTTTGAAAATCCAGCAACATTGGCGATAATAGGGAGATTTGGGTATTCTCTTTCAAGCCAAGGTAATTTTCTCAGAGAGAACGACATCTAAACCAGGATTCTGCAAACCAATGGCATTGAGCATACCAGCAGGTGTTTCTGCCACTCGAGGTGTTGGATTACCAAAACGTGGTTCAAGGGTTGTAGCTTTAATCATGATAGATCCTAAAAGGTCCAAATCATAGTATTTGGCATACTCTTGTCCGAAACCAAAAACAGCCTGAAGCAGGAATGATAGGATTCTTTAATTCTAAACCTGGTAGTAGAAACTTGTAATCGATTTGTAGTCATGACACTCTCCTTATAAAACAACTGTTCCTGTTTTAAATACAGGCCCATCTTCACAGACACGTTGACTGACTGTTTCACTATCTGGTACTTTCAATACGCAAGCGTAGCAAGCTCCCATGCCACAGGCCATACGAGATTCTAAAGATAGATAAGCTCTTGGGATGGTCGTAAAAGGTTTGATTGATATATTTCATCATACCAGGTGCACCGCATGAGTAGATAGCATCAAAATTCAGTGTCAAATTCCTTAATCACAACTGAGACATTTCCCTTGATGCCATAGGAGCCATCGTCTGTTGTCACAAAGACTTTGCTGTATTGGGATAATTCGTCTTCTAAAATGACAGCTTCTTTAGTAGCAAATCCTAGAAACAGTTGTTATTTTCTACACCACGATCATTCAGTTGTCTAGCTACTTCAAGCAAGGGTGGCACCCAATTCCACCCTCCAACTAGAAGAACACGACTACGTTGGTCTAAATCTGATAAAGTCAAAAGCCATTTCCTTGAGGTCCCATAACATCTAAGCTATCACCAGTTTTTTTAAGGTTGAAAAGATAGCTGTACCAGAGCCTTCGATGCGATAAATCAGATGACATTGTTTCTTAGATTTATCGATAGATGAGATTGAAAATAGGACGACGCAAGAGATGGGCATCATCAGGTACTCGTAAATGAAGAAATTGCCCAGCTTTCATAGCTTTCAACCATGTCTCCTTCAAGTACTAGCTCAAAGATTGCTGGCGCGATTTCCTCCTGAGATACTACTCTCATAACTTCCAAGCGTATTGTACCCATTCGTTTTTTTACAATTTGGATTCATAACTTTTCCTCCTTAAATTTTTAAGGGGATCAGATAAAGAAAAACCTTGCTATTGCAAGGTTTCAGTTAAGATATTTACACAAAAGTAGCAAATAAGCTCTTGCTTACTTGTTTCCATTGTAGCTTCTTTTTCTCTGACACCTTGTGAGTCTCTCTGGACTTCCCTTAAAGGTTAAATTTTCACTAGTATACTGTATCAATCGTGAAAAGTCAAGTAAAAAAATAGGTAAGGTATCAGTTAATAAAAAAATTATTTATTTTTGTGAAGAGAGAATCTGTTCTAATTTTTGATAATCTTTAACACTGTCAATTTCGTAGATGCTGTTTCCTTCTAACTCTTCTACATAAACATCTAGTTCTTTGATATTGTCTTTAACCATGTTGTCCCAATAGAGGTCAACAAACTCGCCACTTGCATATGCCTTGTCAATAAATCCAACAATCTTTTCTCAGCTGTTGGAGCATCCCAGAATGATACACCACTCAAGATGCGTCCATTCTTGCTATCAACGATGATATCTTGTACTTTATAGTCATCACCGTAAACTAAGAACCATTCATTGTCACAGTCCTCGCGATATACGCTGAAATAAGTTGAACGCTCGATGTCATTGCGGAACATATTCTTGAAAAGATAGTTATCCGCGTCGATAACGTAGCTGTTAGCTAACTCTTCTTTCACCAAGTAAAGCGAGTAAAAGTTATTGTAATCAGCATACTTATCGTTGAAGACCAAACGAACGCCATACTTCTCTTTAAGGTAGTCGAATTGTTCTTTCAAATAACCAACGACGATGATGATGTCATCAATTCCACGTTCTTTTAAATATTCAATTTGATATTCAACCAAAGGTTTTTGATTGACTTTAACCAAGGCTTTGGGAGTATTTTCTGTCATGGGTCTCAAACGAGTCCCCAATCCCGCTGCTAAGATGATCGCTTTCACGCGTTTTCTCCTTTATTCTTTAATGATAATATAAACACCAGCCATTACTACAAATGAAGTAATAACGGTCAAAATAGTCAGAGGTACCCCCAAGAACATTGCTGCAAAGAGGACAGTCCAAACTACATAACTGACATTCAAACCCGTTGCTTTTGCCGGTTGCAATCGATTGATAGCAATATAGTAGGCAAGATAAGAAATCATATTAAATGCCGCAAAGATAATCAATAGACCAAACAACTGGCCATTTGCAACTTCTGCAAATGAATGATGTGAGAAGAGCACAATAACTAGATAGGACAAGAAGGATGTAACTTGACGAATCAAGAGGGCTTCTAATTCACTGAGATTACTTTCCATAGCAAAGGAGCTGAGAACACTTTCGCTCCCCCAAGCAAAGGCACAAATTAAAGCGCAAAGAATACCTATGTAGAAAGAATTAACCTGCTCTGCTTTATAGGTCTGAGCAATAATCCCAGCAATGATTAGAAAGAAATTCCAAAAACTGTATTTTTAGAAATCTTATGCTTCAAAAAAAGAAGAAAGCCAGCAAGACTGAAACCGCAGGATAAATGGCTGAAACTGATGATGCTAAGGAACTACCAATATACTTAACCGCATAGAGGTTGGCCTGCATACCAATAGGTCCTGCTAAGAGTGCTCCGATAATAACACTCACATTTCGAATATTCAAGAAGATTGAAAAAGCGAACTTTCCCTTCTTTAACTAGAAGATAACCTAGTAGGATAAAAAAATACTAAGGAAATCGTGCAGCTGCTACTACAAAGGGAGATAAATCAGTAAATATTGAGAAGATGTAGGCACTGACGGTTAGTCCTAGTCCCCAGAACACACCTGAAAGCAGACCAAAAGAAACTCCATTTTTAGTTTTCATAAGTACCTCCCTTATAATTCAATTCATTCATAGCTCTATTGTAACGAGAAATTCCATAATCTCCAAAATCTGCACCATTTTCTTCCTTGTAGATAGTCCAGAGACTCCAAATAATATCTTGCAAGATTTTGTAAATACGAATTTTCTCCCTTGAAACTGGAGTCTTGTCACTCTCGTAAAGACTTAAAAAAATTCTTCTTCTTCTGCACTTTGTAAATTCAGATTCTAGGAAGAGGGCTGCCAAATCCCACATAGGATCATTCATAGATGAATATTCCCAATCAATGAGATAAAGATGTCCATCTGGTCCTTCAATAAAGTTTTCTGGAACCAAATCAATATGACATGATTTTTTATCAATTCCGATTTGTTCAAGCTCTGATCTTTCAGAGAAAAATACTGATTTTCTTACAGCTTCATAGTTTGGATAGTAAATCTCTCCTTGAATCAAGGATTCATATTTTTTTGATCTCATCAAAAGGAGCAAACTCTCCTTTTAATTCTTTACCAGAAGCGTGAATGGTTTGTAGAATTGGTGCAATCTTTTCAAATTTGGTTTTAATGGTAGCTGAGTCAAGTGTCTCAGCATTTTTCAATGTATTGATTAACTTTGATACCAGCTTCGATATCAAAAAGATAATTTTCTACATCTAATTTTTAAATCTTTTAACAATTCAAGATTGAACTTTTTCATTCTGGCGGTTGATTAATTTATCCGTACCTTTACCGAAAAAAACTTAACGATATACTGCTTTGCACTTGTCTTTACTAAATAGTTTTGGTTGGTCATGCCACCCAATTGCTCTACACTTAGGATATCCTCATCATTTGCTAATAAAGAAGCGATTTTTTCCTTAATTATTTTATCCACAGTCTTCTCCTATCTACTTACACATTCCACTTAAAGACTGTCTTAAAGGCAGTATTTAGATCAGTGGCAAAAACCCGGTGAATATCTTTAATCTCTCTCACTGGTTCTTCTAGATAAATTATATTCTTCAAACGATTGGCAAATTTCTTGATTTCCATCATTTGAATAGCATTTTCAAAGTCAATTCTTCCAGAACGGGAAGAACCGACTAGTAACAAGCCCTTTTTCCAATGAATCCCGAGTGTTGATGTTGACCTTATACTCACTAACACCCATCATCAAAATGGTACCTTGTGGTTTGATGTAGCGAATCAAGTCATTGATAGCAGGCCCGCATCCATCACCACCACAGCATTCGAAACCATGGTCAAAACTTAAATCTTCTGGAATGCTATCAGTAATGTAGAGCTCTTTTGCAAATGAGAAGAGTTCTAATTTCTCCCAATGACGTCCGATAACAATAATCTCAGCTTCAGGCAAAGTGTAATTGATAATATTAGCCATGACAAAAGCTAAACTTCCATCACCAATGACAGCGATTCGTTGACGTCTGCTATGTGAAACAGTCATGAAACGATTCATCGCATGCATTCCCACACTGACAAATTCAGTAATGGCTGCAACTGTGTCTTCAATATCGTCGTAGGAAACTACACGGTCTTTAGGGTAGAGAAACAAATTCTCGCATGAATCCCATCATAGCCACTTGATAGGAAATACGTTCCAGTCATGTAGTTTTTCGTAGAATTCCTCATCACTTTGCATAGGTGGTTGATTTGGAATCATAACAACCTTTTGGCCAACCTTTATAGGTACCTGTTGGGTCAGAAATGACTGTACCACAAGACTCATGAATCATAGCCATTGGTAGTTTTTTTCGCTAAAATTTTTTTGGATCGCGTTTACCTTGATAGTATCGTTGATCCGCGTGACAAACAGCCATATAATTTGGTCGGATGAGGATATGATTCTCTTGATCAATTTCTTCTTCCTGATATTTAATATTAATAAACTTTGGTTTTGTCAGTTGATAAATTTGATTAATCATGTCTCTAGTCTTTCTCAATCATGCTTTTTAGCAATCTTTCAAGTCTGTAACTGTTGTAATTTTTAAGGTTTGAGTATTCACCTTTTTGCCAAGGCTACATCTTTACCCTTAATGACAAAGATTTTACATGCATCTGTTAAAATTTCTTTTTTTCTTCTGCTGATAAAGAACCATACAAAGTCAATAAAGTCTTTACAACGGAAGGTTTGAGGAGTTTGACCTTGATAGAGATGAGCACGATTTGGAATATCTGTAATAAACTGACCATTTGTACTTTCAACAATAGTATCTACGGCTTCAACTACTGTATCAACAGCATCATGATTTTTGAGCAAGAGCAATGTTGTCTTGAATCATTCGAAGTGTGATAAAAGGACGAACTGAGTCATGTGTGACCACGATATCATCTTCAGTGATTGGACGATAAGTATCGATAGCTTCAATAATTTTTTCAATACTAGAATTACGGTCCGCCCCACCTTTTGTGATGATGATACGGTCCTTGTGGAGTGGAAGGAATTTTTTTCAACTAAATCTTCTGCATGTGTCACCCAGTCTCATGAACTCCAACTACAATCTTTTTCAATACTTGGCTCTAAGACAAATTTTTTTCAATTGTATGGATTAGAATTGGGACGATCTCCCAACTCAAGAAATTGTTTTGGTAGATTACTGATACCCATGCGCGTGCCGGTTCCACCTGCTAAAATTCCAGCGTAAATCATTTTGATACTCCTTTGGTTTGTTTTAAAAACTCGTTCTTTACTATTATATCATAATCTAGCACTATCTTGAAAGAAATACTAGTTCTCTCTAGTTAGAAACTGATGACGAGAGCACTTTTAGGGTGAGAATATTTAAAAAAATTTATCCTTACATTTATAACTCTCGATTAATATAGAGTTCTTTCAGAATAGTATAGAAACCTTAAAGAAACCTTAAAAGAAAACCTTAAACTAATGATCGATATATATAGAAGTCCTGAAATTTTAATTAGACTTTTTCTAATTAAAAATTGTTAAAATATAATGGAAAAATAAAAAGAAAAGGAAGCTATCTATCGCCATGATGAATATGCAAAACATGATGCGTCAAGCTCAAAAAACTTCAAAAACAAATGGAGCAAAAGCCAAGCTGAATTGGCTGCCACAGAATTTGTTGGGACTTCTGCTCAAAACCTTGTAACTGCTACCTTAACAGGTGATAAAAAAAGGTTGTAAAAATTGATTTTGATCCCGCAGTTGTGGATCCTGAAGATATCGAAACACTTTTCTGACATGACTGTTCAAGCGCTCAATGCTGCTCTCGAACAAATTGATGAAACTACTAAGAAGAAACTTGGAGCATTTGCTGGTAAGTTACCATTTTAATTAGATTATCAAAAAAGAGGCTGGTTCACAGCCTCTTTTTAATTATGTTAAAAAAGCAAATAATTCAGTTGCTTTATTTAGCAATAAGTCACTATATTCAGGGATCTTCCTGAGCAGTTTCTAGTTCTTCTTTTTATTTTTTTCCAAGTCATCTGTAATCATTCCGTCAACACCTAGGTGAAAAAGACTTATTAAAAGATTCGGAACTATTGATTGTCCATACATAGAGTTTTTGCTCAGTATTCCATAGTTTCGTGACAAAATATTCATCCAAAGTAGAGTATTCCATTGTATAGCCTGTCGCAACCGTTCTAGGAAAAAAACAGAATTATAGGGAAGAATAAAGTAGACAGGAATATCCTTGTCATACTCTCTTACTTTTTCAATAACCTTATAATCCAAAGGATTGCATTTGATGACCATAAACCTTAATTTTTTTGCACCGTATTTTTCTAGAAAATGTTCCATCATCTGCGGGCTATCTTTGTGGCTGGTCTTAATTTCAATGAGTAGTTTCTGATGTAATTCATTTGCACGAGTCAGATAATCATCAAAACTTGAAATCTTTGTTTCATAACCATTCTCATGAATGTCAATCTGCTTTTAACTCTTCTAAGGTCAAATCTTGTGGCGTTTTATTAATACCAGCTAATCCTCTAAGATTAGCATCATGCATCATGACAAATTGCCCATCCTTTGTTTCCTGGATATCCATTTCGATTAAATCTGGTTTTAACTGCGCTGTCTTTTCTAAGGATTCTACTGTATTTTGGACACCATTTCCATTTCGATACACCACGGTGTGAAATCAAAAGCGGTGGATTGACTACAGAGCTTCTAGATAATTATAGCCTTCAATCGCAAAGAAGATACATGCACACACCATGACACCCCACCTCATGATATGGTCCTTCTCGCGTCTTGGCATAATATCAAGTTCTTCTCCTGTTAGGAAGGACGTAAATTTCACAAGGAAATAGGTTAATGCCATATAGTGGAAATTCTTGATAAGAACAAAATTCAAAATAGCTAGAACCAGAGACTCTCTCTGAGTAAGGCTATCCACTATATACTGGATTGATAGTAATGGGATGAGAGGAAGATAGAAGAATAGATTGGTTTTTACAATAATTAAGAATAAATGCCAGGCATAAAACCAAAAAGTAATTTTCTAGTTTCTATCCAAACTATAAATGATCGCTTCCTTGACCGTCATCTTTTCATAAAAAGACCTTGGGCAGAGTGAATATCAAGCGAACAGAAACATAGAAGAATAAGAGTGATAAGATAATAATGGCTACCCACCACATCCAGTACTTATCTTCCATGTAGGTTTGAATAAACTCTGGAATTACGATTTTATTGAAATAATAAATCTTAAATATCTTTCTGATAAAAAGGAAATAGCATTGCTACAAATAAAAAGATAAACAAAGCTTTTTGAAATAGTCATTTTTCTTCATAAAAGCAAGGCTTTCACTGAAATACTTTTCGACTATATTCTATAAGAGTCCTTTTTTTCGTGATATAGGAGGTGGCGAGCTCCAATAAAGAGAATACTGAGTTGAAAAATAGGCTACCAGCAGATTGATGGCTATTAAGATTACAAAGCCAAGACTGACTATAGGTGCGTTTTTATAATCTCAAAAAAATATTGTTGTAGGAAATAAACAAATATCCAGTCTGACTTAGCAAAAATCCAGCTATCACTGAGTTTAGTGGCAACCAGATATAGTCAACCAACATAAAGATTAGAAAAGAATAGAAATAGGATTTTATCTAGATTTAGGTAAATCTTTTTAAAAACCCAATTTTTTTCGGTTTTTCAGGTTTCATAAAAACTCCCTAATCAAAAAGTTGTGATAAATCCAAAGGCACCAAATGGATTCGAATTGAGACTAGTCTGAGAATTGAGTAACAGTCTACTCTCATCTGACTCCAGAAAAAGCTTCATACACTCGAGCAGTCATACGAGCATCCTCTAAACTATTATGAGATTGCCCTTTAAAACCCTAGAAAAATTAGCTACAGTTTGTAATCTTTAGATTAGCAATTCCATGAAGATCAGAACTACGTCGCTCCAGTGCTTCGTTATGAGACATCAACTAGATATTGTTGACTCGATAGTCAAAGCCATGCTCTAGTAGAAATCGGTAAATCACTTTTTGCTGCATTATAACCAACAAGGGTAAAGTCACCAACAAAAATCTTGAAATTTTTGGAGGACTTCTTCTACCTTTGGGGCATCTTTTCAGATGTCTCTGAAGTAATACCAGTCAAACCATTAATAAAACTCTTTAAAGGAACATCAGTATAGACATAAGAGTCAAACGCTTCTACCTCTTCACCATCTTTAAAAATGCACTGCTGATACTTGAATCAAAATGAGTCTTATCCTGGTGTTTATTGAATTCTAAAGTCAAATGAGATATAATCTCTTAATGTTTCCATCTTATCATTCCTTATTGATTTGTAAAAAGAAACCACCTGGTCTAGTCGTAGAAACCAAGCAGTTTTTTCTTATTTTCCAAATAAGCGAGCAAAGAAGCCTTTCTTCGATGCCTGAACTTCTTGCTTAGCTTGATCCAACTCCAACTGAAGTGTTTCTTGATCCTTCATAGCTTGAAGAGTTAACTGTTGTTGTTGGTCCAATTGCTTATCTTTTTTTCAGCGATTTGGCGGTCTTTTGACACGCATCTGTTCATCTTTTTTTCAGCCAGTTGCTTATCTTTTAGCTTTCAATTGCTCATAAAGACGAATGATTTCAGCGTTCTTTTCATCAACAAGAATTTCCATGAGTTCTCGTTGCTTAACTTCATCACTAACCGGTTCATCTTCAAAGATAGTCTTTTTGTAGATTTCTTCAAGTTTGATCAATCCACTGCGAGTAACAACAGTAACACCCTTTGTCGTTTTTTTGTAATATCTTCTTCAGGTAATTCTTTGACACGATTATTGATTGCTTGTCAGGGATAGTCCCAAGACCTCAGCAATCTCACTGACAGTCATTTCAATACTCATAATATCCTCTATTTTTCTCTAGCTTTTCTTAAATTAAATCTTATCATAAGTAAGCCAAAACTGTCAAAATAACACTGTATTTTCAATGGATTTTTAGGACATAAAATGTAAAACTATTTATCGACTAATATTTTTAAAAAGATGAGAAAACTCTCATCTTTTGGACTAGTAGATAAAAAAATCGTTTATTCAGTCAAATATTTAAGAGAAAACCTTTCTTGGTTTGTAGAGATTTATCACGTTTCTCCATAATAGCAAGTAGCTTCTCACCTTCGAAAGCGGCAACTTCTTTTCTGCTACACTCTAACTCAATAAAACGACCATAACGGACTTCATTAGCCTGCTCAGGAGTCAAGTTTACTTTTACTAAATCCCCTGTACCAATCTCAAGCGGATGGAGAAAAGTCTAAATTCACCAGCCTCTACTTTTTCGGCAAATTTCTTCCAAAGTCAAAGGGCATCTTCCAGTTGTAAACCCGCTGCACTAGTCCGTGTTAAGATGAGACATGTGAGCCGCATAACCAAGTTTCTCTCCCAAGTCAACCGATAAAGGTACGGATATAGGTTCCCTTGCTACATTTTACTCGGAAGGTAAAACGCGCAAGTTTATCCTCGTAGGAAATGGGACTGGTTCTTTCAAAACTATAAATGGTCACCTGACGTTCTGGACGTTCGACTTCCTGACCAGCACGCGCATACTCATAGAGCTTGCGACCATTGACCTTGACAGCCGAGTACATTGGTGGAATCTGGGTGATAGGCCCTGTCAGACTAGCAATGGCTTCATCGACAAGCTTTTCATCCAGTGGAGACAAAACAGGAGTTTCTGCAGACAAGTTTCCCCACTAGCATCCTCGGTCGTTGTAGAATAGCCCAGAGTGATTTCTCCCTCGTAGACCTTTGCCCTCATCCTGCATGAACTCGACCATACGAGTCGCCTTACCACCGCAATGGCAAAAACACCCACAACATCCGGATCCAAGGTTCCCACCATGACCGATCTTCTTAGTTCCCTAAAAATCTTACGCAGTTTAAAAAAACCGCATCATGCGAGGTCATTCCCGCTTCTTTTCTTTTAAGTTGATAATACCGTTCATGTTTTGCTTTCTATTTTATTTAAAAATATGTCCTCTTCAAGAATTGTTAAATAATTCTCTTTTTGTAGCCAAAGAAAGTTTACTTAAACGCTTTTGCTTGATTCATAATTATCTTTATCAAATACATTTCTTACAAACCGACCATTCGCATTCTTATTTTTCGGAAATATCACTTTGTTTTTTTCAAGAAATGTTTTTCAACTTATCTGCAGCCGATACTTCTAAAATATAGTCTTCGTTCTTACAGTATGATAGAAAAAAATCTCGAACATTTGATTTAACTGTATAATCTTCAAAATTCAATAAAATAATTAAATCGTGATTTTTAAACCAGGGTTAGATTCAAAAATTTCTTCATTAGGTCATCATATCCTGCTACAATTACAACTAAATCATCACGATAGTCTTCCAAAAGCTTTTGTTAGTTCAGTCAAACACTCTCGACCATAACTGTCACTTTTTTTCATTTTCTGTGATACTGTATGCTTCATCAATAAATAAAACTCCACCTTTAGCTTTTTTTGGATTAGTCTTTTTAACTTTTTAAAAGCTGTTTGTCCTTGGTATTCAGCTATTAAGTCCGTTCTAGTCGCCTCAATAAAATGACCTTTACTTAGTATTCCTAGAGAACGATACATATTACCAACAATTCTAGCAACTGTTGTTTTTACCTGTACCTGGATTCCCGAGGAAAGCCATATGCATCGTTCTATTTGTTTTTTTAAGACCGATTTTTTTCTCTACTTTTTGCTGAACTTTATTAAATGATGACTAGATCTTCAATCTCTTTCTTCACATTTTCTAAACCTATCAAAGAGTTTAATTCGTCGGACAGCTCATCAAATGATTTGGTATTGACTTTCTTTTTAAAGATAGCGTACTCACTATCTATTAATCTAGAACCAAGATATTTATACAGTAACTCTAAAAACCGTTGACTGTCTTTCTTTAATTTTAGGAAATATATCATTATTTGACAAATTACCTAAACGCTTTTATTAATTCTAATTCTGAATGCTTCTTATTATCAACAATTTCTTGAATAACAGTCTCAAATTCATAAGAATTATTTGTTAAGTCATCAAGCTTTTTCACTTCTGATTTTAACAATTTTAAATAAGTTTCACTAATCATCTACATTCCTTTTAAACAATAGAAATAATACTATTAAAACAACAGCCACCCCTAGAGTATAGAATCCTTTTTTTAGAAAAAAACAATCTCCTTTTGCTTTTTCTTCTAATTTTTGTTTCAAGACCTTCAACAACTAACTTTAGATTATTTCCTCTGTTATTGATTTGTTATTGATTTCATCAAGGTAATTTTTTTAAAATTATTTTGTGTTTTCTTCAACTTGTATATGCAAATCGTTAAAACTATTTTCTATTTTTCACTAATGTTTTTAGCTTCGCTTTTTAAACTATCAATTTCAATTTGAATTTCACTTTGCTTATCTTCAAGTTGTTCTAACTCTTCTAGTTTTTTTATGATGTTTCTTCAATATATCAATTAGATCTTTATTCTGTTTAAAAAAACATCATCTAATAGTTTTTATTACCTGTTTGATATTCTTCTATCTCGTGCAATCCCTGCATAGCTTTTATTATTTGCCTCTTTGGCTGCAATCAAAGATTCTGAAATTCTTTTGAATATAGTCATCATCTAATATTTGAAATGTTTCATAAATGGTATTAAATTCCTGAATAATCTTTTTAATATGCTTGTTTTGTTCAATCATTCTATTTTTGAACAGCATCGGTGAGAAACGTTTAAATCCTTACCTTTAACATCATATTCCATACCAATGAAATCCTAGCATAGGATCGTCTTGTGGGACAGTTGGTAAATCTGATTGTTCTGGAATTTCTTCACTAAAAAGCTCTTTAACGCTTCTTTTTCTCATTAAATCTTTCAGACTTTGCTAAAACCTGAATCTCTAATTCTTCTGACATAACATTCTCCTATAATAAATCGTTTAATGCACTTTGCATTTCTTCAAGTTCACTTTGCTTTTCATCAAAGTACATTTCGTTAGCTAATAATCGATGTTTGAAATCAATCTTTGAATTAGAAAAACTCCTCTTGAACATTACCAAGTAGTTCTCTTAGTTTTTGATGATTTCTTAGCCATCTTAATGAAAATATCATTTCGCTTAACAACAACATTCTGCTTCAGCAACAAAAATTTGAACATCCTGAATTCTTAGCAATTCGTTCTTCTTATCAGCTTGTTGTTTTTTGTTCTCATCTTGTAGTTTCCTTGATATAAAGCCATCTAGTCCGTTAATGATTATCGCCCCCAAGATTCCAGTTAGTAAACTTGCTAAGAACATCCCTAAAATATTAGCAAGTGTTCCTAGAAGTTTTATTTCAAAAGTCATACCTGGTATCTTATTTAAGAACTGTTCAAAATATTCTCCTAAAAACAGCGCTCCTACAGCAACTAAACCAGAAGTAATAATTTTTTTGAAATGTGAGCTATCTTAATTGCCATGGAATGTGTCTGATTTTTCTGGGTTTGATAAATAAGAAATACTTTCTCTGATAGAACCAAATAATTGTTTAATCAAGTTTGGTATCTTTTTCAGCTTTTTGAGCGAAAGCTCCAATAATTTCTCCTACGATGCTTCCAACAATACTATCTACACCTACTTTAATAAAAATCTTTGATTTTTCCAAAAATGAATGAAGTGCTTTTTTCATTTCCTCTATAAATGTATCAAAAGATTGTTTCTTTGCTTTTAAAAATATCTTACTAAAGCATTCATTATTTCTTTCAACATCCCAAATAACGCTGCAACAAACATAGCTTTTAACTGCGTCTTTACCTGCCTTGTTCGCCATTCTAACTGCTGCTTTCTTTTGCTATTGGTTTATACATAGCTTTCTTTTGCACTTTTTTTCAGCTTTTAAGCATCTTCTTTGAATCAGCAGCCAATTTATCATTTAATTTTTTTATTATTTTCAGCCTTAAGATTTCGCTTTTTCGGCATCTGAGATATTCATCTTATCAATTTTTTTATTAGCTCTTTCAACTTGTTCTTTTTAGATTTTTTTCTCTTACTTCTCCATCCTTTATATACTCGCTATTAGATTTTTGCACCTTTACTTTTTATTAAGTGATTCATTAGTTGCTGCTAAATTTTTCTGATTTATTGGCTAAATCAGAAGTTTCAATATCTGCTATTTTTCCTCCATGTGTTTTCAAAAAAATCTGTTTTTCTTGGTATGACGTGATCCAAATTAGCTTTATCATTAATTTTTAATGTTTTTACCAGTATATTCATCCTTTAAGTTTCCAGATTTTTTTGCTTTTCTTTCATAGCATTATTTGCATTAGTATACCTTTTATCTTTCATTATTTTAGCACCCTCTTCTTTTTGTATAACCATTAGGATGTTTATCGTTATACTGCTTAAGAAGCGTGTCACTTGTCATATCTAAACCAATCTGATTCCCAAATTGATTCCAAATTTCATCTAAAATAACTTCACTTAACTTATCAGGTGATCCTATTTCTTTAAACTCTGTTTGTAACGATTCAAGATTAGAAAATTCCATCTCAAATTGTTGCTCAAGTAGTTCTTCCAATTCATCATAATTTAAACTTTGTGATTCATCTACTTCTTCAGTATTCAATACTAATAATTCATTTTCCACTGCTTTTTCATTCTCCTTTCAAAGCATCAAACTTTGCTTTCATAGTTGGATTCTTTCGGGTCAATTTTTTAACGGAAACATCGTCCAGCTTATTATTGGCGAGGCGGAGTTGGTTTTCTGATGTGGTCAAGAATTTCTTGACCTCTTCCATCCGTTTGATAGCCTTGTCGATTTCGTCAATAGCCTTACCGAAGTTGACTGAGGCTGAATTGTAGTTTTTAGCAAAGGCAACCTTGAAGGCGTCTAGGTCTTCTTCGAAGTGGGTAATGTCAATATTTTGTTCACGGATAAGTGCTAATTCCTGCTTGTATTTTAGAGAGTTGAGAGCCGCATTTACGTAAGAGACCCAATCAGCTGGATAAAGAACTGGGGACGCACGACGTACATTTTCTCATACTCGTGGCTGACATCAACAATTCCAGTGTTGAAGTAGTCATTATCAGCCTCAAGCATAGTCACTAATACGGCATACTCACAGTTCTTCTCACGACGATCCTTATCCAACTCCTTGTAGAAATCTGCATTCTTATGTTTTTTCTCAGTTCCCATCAGCTTCATTTTTTTCATCTCAAACATGATGGAAATGAATTCCAGCCCATTTTCATCAAAGTCACGGAAGATAAAGTCCCCTTTAGACCCACGAGCTGAGACCTTGTTATCCTTTTCAAAGTAAGCATTTGGAAAGGCAAAACTACGAACCTTGTTAAACTCACTCTCCGCATACTGTTCCAAACTTTCTCCAATAGCCTTGGTTGACTGTTGGGCCTTGAAATTCTTGTAAAACTCAACTTGCTCATTTGCTGCCTTAAGTTGCGCTTCATAGTTTTGCCTAACTGAAGTCAGAGAAAGCTCGTTTTCTTTTTCTTGTAAAAGGAGCTGGTTTTTAACCTGGTCGCGTTCTTTTTCTAAATCAGACAGTGTTTTTTGCAGTTGATTCTCATGCTCTAAACGTAAGGTAGCCAGCTGATTCTCAAGTTGTTGAACTTCTTTTTCTTTCTCTAGCAGACTTTGACTAGCACTTTGCTCCACCTCTTTTTTAGCCAATTCTTTTTCGGTATCAAAGTTCTGAATCTGACTTTGAAGCTGGGCAATTTCTTGGTCTTTTTGCGCTAGTTTTGTCTGCTGTTCATTCATCACTTTTTGCTCAGCCAAGGCCAGCTCTTGCTTCATGCGATCATGCAATTCCTTATCAAACTCTACAGTTCGAACTTGAGAAATCAGCACTGCATATTGGCTTTCATTAACTGTAAAAACTTCCCCACAATTTGGACATTTAATTTCGTTCATGATTTTTCCTCTGTATTTAAACATTACTACATTCATTATAGCATGGAAAAAAACAAAAAGAAAAAGTTGGAATCAATCCAACTTTTTAATCTACGTATGTATCTTCGTTCTTGTTTAAGAAGGCATAAGGCAATCCCATCAGTAGACCACCACCGATAAAGTTACCAATAAAGGTCACCCCCAGTGACGAAGAATATTTCCAATACCGAAAGTTTCGCGATTGAATCAGCAGCAACACTGAACTTCACAATAGCAAATGAAGCAAAGTTTGCGGCGATGTGTTCGTTTGTTAAGAATACAAACATGTAAATGGCTGATAGAACCAACCAAAGTTTTGCTCCACCATCCTTGACTAAAACGAAATGAAAGGATGGCGATGTTTACAAAGATATTCGCTAGAATACCTTCAAGTAAAACCAGTTCATTAGAGCGTCCCAACTTCATTTCTACAACTCCAGAAATAAAGCTATCATGTGTTAGAGTTTGCGTAAGCTGCTGAATGAGCAAATCCCCAACCAGCGATAAGCGCACCAATTAAGTTAAAGAAAGTACAATACAGAAGAATTTCAGCTGTTTTTCTCCAGCTAATTTTTTTCAAAAAGCTACCAGCTGTCAAGAACATCATGTTTGATGTTACCAACTCAGCATTCAAGAAGACAATGTAGGCCAATCCCCAAGCGAAAACAAATGGGAAAAGGAAGCGTCCGCTACCAGGAGCGATCTTATTGATCAAATCAGCACCAACAGCTCCTGCTGCTGTACTGAAGGTAAGGAATGCACCTGCAAACATTGAACGGATAGCATACTTGAATTTGCTATTTGAATAAAGACTTTCTTTCTTTTTACAAGCAAATTCAATTTTTTTGAGATAAATTCTGATGAAACCATATAAAACTCCTAAAACTTTTTATTTTGTGAATATTATAACATAAAACTACATTTATGGGAAGCGTTTTCTTGAATCTAACAGGAGTATATTTCTAATCAAGATACTTAAAATAGACACAATACTTTGATTAAATAGAACCTCTTTCATCAATATTTCCGAAACGATTATAATTCATAATTTCTTCTGCAGTCATTCCCACCAGCTCTGAAAACCCACAGAGCCGACATGATATCTGATAAAAACTGGATCGCAGACTATTCATTCCTCATCTCATGATGGTATGTACAAGTAAATAACGGAGTTCTGCTTGCTGATTTTGTAAAAAAATTCATTGCAAGTTCTCTGCAGTTTTATCAGGGTTGAAAATATAGTCCTCAACTCTTTTGCAAGTCCCCAGCTCTTTCTTTATCCCACTCTTCGCCTTTTTGACTGATAGTTTTCTCGTGCTTTGTTGAGAAATCCTTGACAGAATTTTTACCAACAAATCCTTGTTTTGATAGAGTAAACGACAAGAAAAAAATCAGTGATAGAACCAGCATGGAGTAAGAAGGTAAGCAAGTCATCAAGGCTTTCTGCTACCCGACCAACTTGGCCTTCACTCCCTATAAAAGCCGATACTCTCATCCTCAAGAATTACATATTCTCCCCACTACCGTCTTTGGGCAAAGGCTATGGGTGAAAGAGAATAAACTTCGTTGTTCTGAGAAAAATTCAACCTCTTTCAACTGGTCATAAAAGAGAATATCGCATTCTTGCATCAATAAAAATTCTTAGTTGTTTATCTTCTCTTATTACTTGTAGTTGATTCATATTAGCTACTCTCCTGGCTTTTGACAACTGTCACAAGTGACAACAATTCAATTTTAGCAATCGACTCTATAATAATAATAGATTTTAATATGGCACTTCTTGGCCACATTGGCAAGATTTTTTTCACTAACTCCCTCGTTTCTTTTGCTTTTTCCCAAAATGAAAAGTAAAAGATTTTCCATCTTTCCTTGTAAAAGTACAGATGATACCTGTCCCCATTCATTCTTCTCCCTCGAACGTAATCAATATCAATCTGTCTAATTTCAGCTAGAGGAACAATCCTTTTTCTAAAAAGAATAATCGTGTGAATGTATAATCTTCCCTTTTGCAATATGAAAAAGGATCCAACATACTCCCACCACTTTTTTTAAAGATGTCTTAACTCTTTGGAAAAAGATAGAAATAAAAATAGTGCTAAAAAAATTAACAAAAAATCTAATGACCTGATTTTTTTCCAAAGGACTTCAAAAACTGAAATACGATAACTATACATATTAAAATAATCCCTTTTTTCTTTATTATACCACTTTTGATGAGAGTCTGGGTCTATAGAAAAATAAGAAAAAGACTGAACAGAGTTCAGCCCTTTTTATGAACGGTTGATGTGATATCTTTATCTAGTCAAATCAATACGTTGGCCAATTTTACCAATGATAATTGCACCAACAATGAGTGAAGCGAATTCTCCGATACCAGTAGTGAACCATGTAAAGAAGAATGGTGCTTCTGCTACGATGTTCAATTCAGCAGCAATGGTGATCATTGAAATTGAAAATAGAATTGAAAAGAAGAAATGATCTTTACGAATCAATCCATTAAAAAGGTAGTCTTTACTGTATTTACTAAACAACAGAACTCCTAGACTTAGGAAGACAAGTGTTGAACCTCCACCGACAGCGACATCAATGAGTCCAAAACTGAAGAAATTAGCAATCATACATCCAAGAGTAACACCGATAATGTACTTAGGATTGTAAAAAAGCTAGAAAGTTCATCATTTCAGAAATACGGAAACTGATAGGCACCGTAGCTGATAGCATTGAGTGGTGGTGTGATTGTCAAAAACCACATAAATAGCTGCGACAATGGCAATATCAGCCAAATCACGGACAGTAAGTTTTTTCATGTTTTCTCCTTTAGCGGCTATCCCGCATCTAATATGCTTGGTGAAAGAAGCTACACCAAGGGTTGATAAAAATCAACTTTACAATTATAGCACATTTAAAGCTTTTTATGCTATACTAATCTTATGAAAAGATACATAAAAATTTTTGATAATGAAATTTTTGTCCTATTTATTTTTTTCGGTGTTGCTACTACTATTGTTTCTGTAGGGAACTCGGATGATTATATTTTTTTATAACAAGACAAGAGTTGATTGCTACAGCTTTTAGGTAATATAACAGGGATTTTGTTTGCCTTTTTTTCACCAACGACACTATTGTTTTTTTAAACAAAAAAACGTGAGAATTGGTTTGGGCGTCTCATAAAATTTTCAGGAGCTAGAGCTTTTACCTTCCTACTTGATATGGGCTTAACCTTTATTTTTGTCACTGAATTTCCTCATATTATCGGTCAATTTGTTGGTGATGATATTAACATGGTTAACACCATAGAAATCCTTTTTGCACAGGTTACAATTGTCGTTCTAAACTACCTTTTCAGCAAGCTTTTTGTTTTTAAAAAATCATTGAGCACTTTTTCTTGATTTACTCACATATTTACGATATAATGCTTGCTGTAAAAAAATTTGATAAAAATTTTGAAAGGAAAAAGATTATGTTAAAGGATCTTAAAAGATTTCTTGCTCCGTGGCAACGTCGTTGACCTTGCTGTCGGTGTGATCATCGCCACTGCTTTTTGGTGCTATCATCAATTCATTTGTTAATGATATCATCACTCCACTTCTATTGAACCCAGCCTTGGAAGCTGCGAAACGTACAAAAACATCGCTGAGCTTGCATGGAATGGTGTTACATATGGTAAATTCTTGAGCGCTGTCATCAACTTTGTAGTTGTTGGTACTGTTCTCTTCTTCATGGTTAAAGGGTATTGAAAAAGCTCAAAACCTTCGTAAGAAAGAAGAAGTTGTTGAAGAAGCTCCAGCTGGTCCAACTGAATTGGAAGTTCTTCAAGAAATCAAAGCACTTCTTGAAAAATAAAATGTAAAAAGGATTTAGATATTGTCTAAATCTTTTTTCTTCCTCTTTTACATTGGTTTTAGTCTTGAGTAAAACTCCTATTTTTGATATAATGATGAGAGTTTCCACCCTTTAGTGTAATGGATATCACGTAAGATTCCGGTTCTTGAGATGGGGGTTCGATTCCCTCAGGGTGGATAGATGTAAATGAAAAAGCAACAAACCTGTTGCTTTTTCATTTTTTAAATTTTCTCCGACAATTCTTCCCACTCAAGCATCGCTTCTTCCTGGCGTTGACTAATCTTATCTAGTTCTGCCTGCAATTGCATGAGTTCATCTGCATCATTGGTAGTGTGCATTTGTTCAGAAATGGTTTGGGATTGAGTTTCCAGTTCTTCGATTTCCGCCTCTATGTTTTCGATTTGTCTCATCAACTTACGAAGTTCTTTTTGACTCTCTTTTTGGGCTTGGTAGTCATTAATTGGAGTCTCATCATTCTTACTGCTATCCGCCAAAGTTTCTGCTATTACACCAGTCTCCAGTTCTGCTTTTTTCTCAACATAATAGTCATAATCACCCAGATAAAGTGTTGATCCATTCTCAGACAATTCTAGAACATGAGTGGCTACACGATTGATGAAGTAACGGTCGTGACTGACAAAGAGAAGAGTTCCATCAAAGTCAATCAGAGCATTTTCCAAAACTTCCTTGCTATCGATATCCAAATGGTTTGTCGGTTCGTCTAGAATCAGGAAGTTGTTGTTTTCCATGGAAAGTTTTGCAAGAAGCAATCGAGCTTTCTCTCCACCTGAAAGCATGCCAACTGATTTCTTAACATCATCACCTGAGAATAGGAAGGCACCCAGACGATTACGGATTTCGACTTCTGGAGTTAATCTAAAATCATTCCAAAGTTCATCCAAAACAGTATTGCTTGGTGTTAACTTACTTTGAGTTTGGTCATAGTAGCCAACCTCAACATTAGCTCCAAAGCGATTCTCGCCCTTGATAAAGGGAATCTGATCCACAATAGACTTGATAAAGGTTGTCTTACCAATACCATTAGGACCTACAACTGCTACGGCATTCATCTTACTAAGGTCAAGGTTGATGGGTTCTGATAGGATTTCCCCATCATAGCCAATAGCGGCATTCTCCACCGTCAAAACTACATTTCCTGATACTTTATCAGAATGAAAAGGTCATATTAGCTGATTTTTTACCAACTTCAGGCTTATCCAAACGCTCCATTTTCTCCAGTTGCTTGCGTCGGGATTGGGCACGTTTGGTCGTTGAAGCTCGGACTAGATTGCGATTGACAAAGTCTTCCAAAGCAGCAATTTCCTTCTGCTGCTTTTCGTAGTTCTTAGCTTCAGTCAGCAACTTCTGCTCTTTCTGTTCCACAAAGCTTGAGTAGTTTCCTACGTATCTATCTAAAGAATGTTTGGTTAAGTCAAGTGTTATGGTTGCTACCTTATCGAGGAAATAACGGTCGTGACTAACAATTAGCAAGGCACCACTGTAATTGACTAGATAGTTTTCTAACCAGGCAATGGTTTCAATATCCAAGTGATTAGTCGGCTCGTCCAAAACCAAGAGATTTGGTTTTTCAAGTAGCATTTTTGCAAGTGCTAATCTTGTATTTTGACCACCAGAGAGCTCGGCAATCTTCATCTGCCACATAGACTCATCGAACTTGAAGCCATTGAGAATAGCCCTAATATCCGCTTCGTAAGTAAAGCCTCCTGCCTGACGGAATTCTTCTGATAAACGATCGTAGTCGGACATGAGCTTATCAAGTTCTACACCAGTCTTTTCACCCATGTCCAACTCCATCTGTCGAAGTTGTCTCTCAGTACGACGCAAGTCATCAAATACATGTAGCATCTCATCATAGATAGTATTTTCAGACTCAAAGCGACTATCCTGTGCTAGATAAGAGAGGGAAATATCTTTTTTCTTATTGATTTCACCAGTGGTTGGCTCCTCTTCTCCAACCAATATCTTGAGTAAAGTAGACTTTCCAGCACCATTTTTCCCAACTAGAGCAATTCGATCTCTTTCATCAACTTGTAGGTTTATATTATCAAAAAGAACCTCTCCTGCAAAAGAGCGTTCAATTTTATTAGCTTGTAAAATAATCATACAGTTAGTATAGCATGTTTCTGTAAGCTGTTCAAGACTTGAAATTAAGCTCTATTTCATAACTTTTTCAGAAACTCATGCTATCGTTTTACTATCACTTTAAATCATGATATAATGAGAACGATTAATACATTAGAAATAAGGAGTTGCACTATGACTTATCAAGAAAACTTCCAAAAATGGGCTGATTTTGCTGATCTACCAGATTACCTTCGTCGTGATTTGGAAAGCATGGATGAAAAAACAAAAGAAGATGCCTTCTATACTAATCTTGAATTCGGTACAGCTGGTATGCGCGGATTGATTGGCGCTGGTACAAATCGCATTAACATCTATGTAGTCCGTCAAGCAACTGAAGGTTTGGCTCGTTTGATTGAATCTAAAGACGGAAATGAAAAAGAACGAGGGGTTGCCATTGCTTATGATAGCCGTCACTTCTCTCCAGAATTTGCCTTTGAATCAGCAGCAGTTCTTGCAAAACACGGGATCAAATCGTATGTCTTTGAAAGTCTCCGTCCAACTCCAGAACTTTCATTTGCTGTTCGTCACCTCAACTGCTTCGCTGGTATCATGATTACAGCTAGCCACAACCCTGCTCCGTTTAACGGGTACAAGGTTTACGGTGAAGATGGTGGCCAAATGCCTCCACATGATGCGGACGCTTTGACAACTTATATTCGCGCTATCGAAAACCCATTTGCTATTGAGGTTGCTGATGTTGAAGCTGAAAAAGCTTCAGGTTTGATTGAAGTTATTGGTGAAGCAGTCGATGCAGAGTACCTTAAAGAAGTTAAAGATGTAAACATCAACCCAGCCTTGATTGAAGAATTTGGTAAAGACATGAAGATTGTCTACACACCACTTCATGGTACTGGTGAAATGTTGGCTCGCCGTGCTCTTGCGCAAGCAGGATTTGACTCAGTTCAAGTCGTTGAAGCTCAAGCAACACCAGATCCAGACTTCTCTACTGTGAAATCTCCAAACCCAGAAAATCAAGCAGCCTTTGCACTTGCAGAAGAACTTGGTCGCCAAGTTGGGGCAGATGTTCTTGTTGCGACCGACCCTGATGCTGACCGTGTTGGTGTTGAAGTTCTTCAAAAAGATGGTAGCTACCTTAACCTTTCTGGTAATCAAATCGGTGCTATCATGGCTAAATACATCTTGGAAGCACATAAAAATGCTGGTACACTTCCGGAAAACGCAGCTCTTTGCAAATCTATCGTATCAACTGACTTGGTAACTAAGATTGCTGAAAGCTACGGCGCAACTATGTTCAACGTTTTGACTGGTTTCAAATTTATCGCTGAAAAAATCCAAGAATTCGAAGAAAAACACAATCACACTTACATGATGGGATTTGAAGAAAGCTTCGGTTACTTGATTAAACCATTCGTGCGTGATAAAGATGCGATTCAAGCTGTTCTTGTCGTTGCTGAGCTTGCTGCCTACTACCGCTCTCGTGGTTTGACTCTTGCTGACGGTATCGAAGAAATCTATAAAGAATACGGCTACTATGCTGAAAAGACTATTTCTGTAACACTCTCAGGTGTTGATGGTGCTGAGCAAATCAAGGCTATCATGGCTAAATTCCGAAATAATGCTCCTAAAGAATGGAATGGAACAGCTATCTCAGTTGTTGAAGATTTCAAAGCGCAAACTTCTACTGCTGCAGATGGAACTGTTACAGCTTTGACGACTCCTCCAAGTGATGTATTGAAATACACGCTTGCAGATGGTTCATGGATTGCAGTTCGTCCTTCTGGTACAGAACCAAAAAATCAAATTCTACATTGCAGTTGTAGGTGAAAGCAACGAAGAATCACAATCTAAGATTGCCAATATCGAAGCTGAAATCAATGCCTTTGTTAAAATAAGCAACTATAAAAAGATGAGGTGACCTATCTCATCTTTTTTTCGTATCAAATCTAAGCATTTTTAGAGACTTTATGGCATACTAGTTTTATCAATGAAAGCGAGGTAAACTCATGGAACAATTTTTAGAAAATATTAAAGATCTTGAAGTAACAACTGTTTCACGCGCTCAAGAAGCACTTGATAAAAAAGAAACTGCTACATTCTTTATCGGCCGCAAAACTTGTCCTTACTGCCGTAAATTTGCTGGCACATTAGCAGGTGTGGTGGCTGAAACCAAAGCACACATCTACTTCATTAACAGCGAAGAACCAAGTCAACTAGATGCATTGCAAGACTTCCGATCACGTTACGAAATCCCAACTGTACCAGGTTTTGTTCATGTTGAAAATGGAGAAATCAAGGTTCGTTGTGATTCTTCTATGACAGCACAAGAAATCAAAGAATTCGCTGGATTGTAATAAATATAATAAAAAAAGGAGGCTTTTGCCTTCTTTTTTTATATCTGTTAAAGGTGTCGCGGTGTCTGGAGAAGTATCATAAACTTGAAAAGTCTACTCCAACTCCCTAGAGTCTGCTTGAGCTAGCTGATTGACCATGGTCATGTGGGCTAAAGCTCCTTGATATTGTTCTCTTTAGACAAATGACCTAGGTAAATCTTTTTGGTACGATTACCAGTGTTCGAATCATAGCATCTGCTCCATCTTCATTTGAGAGGTGTCCAAGATCAGACAGGATCTCGTTGTTTTGAGTCTCCAAGCGTAAGAACCTGCTCGCAGGATTTCAACGTCATGATTTAGACTCAATCAAAGTAACCATCTGCATTTCTCGACTATACCCAGCCATACGATCACTGACATATCCTGTATCCGTCAACATGACAAAAGCTCTTGTCATCCTTCATAAAACGGTAGAAACTGTGGGAGCAACTGCATCATGGCTAACTCCAAAACTCTCAATGTCGATATCTCCAAATGTTTTAGTTTTCCCCATTTCAAAGATATGTTTTTGAGAAGAATCAACTTTACCTAGATACTTACTATTTTCCATAGCTTGCCAAGTTTTTTCATTGGCAAATAAATCCATTCCATACTTCCGAGCCAGAACACCTATACCATGAATATGGTCTGCGTGTTCATGAGTTATCAAAATAGCATCTAAATCTTCAGGTTTTCTGTTAATTTCACCTAAAAGACTCGTAATCTTTTTTCCAGATAAACCTGCGTCAACTAAAATCTTCTTTTTGGGCGTTTCTAAGTAAAATGAATTTCCACTAGAACCCGATGCTAAAATACTATATTTAAATCCTTTTTCATTCATTCTAGTTTTCTACTTCATCCTCCCAAATCTCGTCTTTTACTGCATCCTTATCATAAGGAAGCACAATAGTAAAAGGTTGAACCTTTACCATATTCACTTTTGGCCCAGATAAATCCGTTATGTTGCTTGATGATTTCCTTAGCAATAGCTAGTCCTAAACCAGTTCCACCTTGAGCTCGGCTTCTTGCCTTATCAACCCTGTAGAAACGGTCAAAAATCTTCGGTAAATCTTCTTTAGGAATCCCAAGTCCTTGGTCCGAAATAGATAAAATCATCTGGTCATCAGTGGTTTTCATAGAAACAGTGATTTTCCCACCGTCTGGTGAATATTTGATAGCATTGTTTAAAATATTATCGATCACCTGGGTCATCTTATCTGTATCGATTTCAATCCAGACCGATGTAATCGGATAATCCCGAACCAACTCGTATTTCTTTTCTTGATCCTGTGATCGCATCTTATCGAAACGGTTTAGGATAAACGTAATAAAAGCTGTAAAGTTAATCAATTCAACATCTAAATGGCTAGTTGCATTATCAATGCGCGATAGATGCAAGAGATCCGTTACCATTCGCATCATACGATTGGTCTCATCAAGAGAAACTCTGATGAAAATCTGGGAGCAACAGGTTCATATAATGCACCCTTCATCTAAGGCCTCAAGATAAGATTTTACACTAGTCAAAGGAGTTCGCAATTCATGACTAACGTTAGAAACGAAAAGTCTTCTCTCACGCTCTTCCTTCTCTTGTTCAGTCGTATCATGTAGGACTGCTACCAAACCAGAGATAAAACCAGATTCTCTACGAATCAAGGCAAAACGCACACGCAGACTGATATACTCGCCATTCACATTTTGGGAATAAATCATTAATTCAGGACTTTGCGTAATTAAGTCTCTAAGCTCGTACTCATCCTCAATCTTAAGTAACTCAAGAATGTTCTGATTTAACGCTTCATCATTTTCGACCCCAAGTTGCTTTTTAGCCATATCATTAATCATAGTGATTTGACCACGACGATTTGTTGCAAGAACTCCATCAGTCATGTATGATAGGATACTATGCAATCTTTTACTTTCCTGCTCAAGGTTTTCCTGAGTTAGACGAATAACTTCAGACAAATCATTTAAGTTATTCGTAATGTTAGTGATTTCAGTATTCCCCTGCATATCCAAAACCTGAGAATAATCACCAGCAATTAAATCTTTAATCTTTTGATTTAACTGTTTGAGTCGAATATTATCTCTTCGACCTTCTAACAAAAGAAAGCTCACAAGCATGATAAAACCAATTAAAATGAGTACAAAGACGAAATCTCTGGTTAAAATTGTTTGTCTAATTACTTCAATCATTATTTCTCATGTAATAACCAACACCACGACGAGTTAAGATATATTCAGGTCTACTTGGTGTGTCTTCAATTTTCTCACGTAGACGTCTAATAGTGACATCGACGGTACGAACGTCACCAAAATAATCGTACCCCCAAACTGTCTCAAGAAGGTGTTCACGGGTAATAACTTGACCAAGATGAGAAGCTAAGTGATGCAACAACTCAAACTCTCTGTGAGTTAAGTCCAATTCTTCCCCATATTTCTTGGCTACATAAGCATCTGGAAGAATCTCTAAATCCCCGATTTGAATACTTTGCAATTTTGGTTCTGTTTCTTGGCTATCTGATGCTAATAGCTCAGATCGGCGAAGCAAAGAGCCTTAACACGCGCCTGCAATTCACGATTAGAGAATGGCTTGGTCACATAATCATCAGCACCAAGCTCTAAACCAATAACCTTATCAAACTCGCTGTCTTTTGCTGAAAGCATGATAATAGGCACACTACTTGTTTTACGAATCGTTTTGGCAACTTCAAGTCCATCAATCTCAGGTAACATCAAGTCTAAAATAATAATATCTGGTTTTTCAGCTTCAAATAATTCAATAGCTTCACGTCCATTAAAGGCTGTTACAACTTCATAACCCTCTTTAGTCATATTAAACTTAATGATATCTGAGATTGGTTTCTCATCATCAACAATCAATATTTTTTTCATTTTGTTCACCTTTTCCTTATCTCATTATACCAAAAAAATACTAAGAAGACACGATACACTAATGTTATTGGTCTCTTTTTAAATACTCTTGCCAAATCTTTTGTTGAGGTTTTGCTAGTGGATAGAGGTCAAACTCTTCAGGAGTCAACCAAACTACCTCTTTATTTGTATATTCCTTTAGCTATCAGCTACCTTTCCTGCTATGATTCGATATATGCCACTTTTTCGATGGCTAAAGATATGTTTCACTTCTTCAAAAATGACTATCCTGCCAGTCAACCTCTAAATCATAATCCTGCTCAAAAACTTTCTTGAGGTGATGGACCGAGTTGCATGGATGGTTCAGCAACCTGATTAAAGAGATTTAGTTCTCCATCTTTTGAAAAATTCATCTACCTCAATCAAGGGGAAATGCCAAAAAGCCAGCAAGTAACTTTTTCACTTTCATTCTTTTCTAGTAAAAACTGTCCTTTACCATTTTGAACAACTAAAAGCATTAAGATAGATGGGAACTGGCTTTTTCTTTGGCGCTTTAATAGGATAGCGATCCATTGTTCCATTTTTGATAGGCAGCACTAAAAATCTTTAACTGGACTATCATCTGGCCTCGGATTAACGGGTGCCTCAATATCTGAACCCAAATCCATCAAAGCCTGATTAAAATCACCTGGACGATCTGGATCAATCAAAATTTCCATCATGGCTTGAAATATCTTACGGTTGCTTGGATTTCCAATGTCATGATTGACTTCAAATAGACGAGCCAAAACACGCATGACATTTCCCATCAACTGCTGGTTGTGGAAGATTGAAGGCAATACTTGAAATAGCCCCTGCTGTATAGGGACCTATCCCTTTCAAGCTTGAAATACCTTCGTAAGTGGATGGAAATTTCTCCATTAAACTCATTCATAATCTGTTGAGCTGCTGTTTGCATATTACGAACACGAGAATAATAACCAAGACCTTCCCAAGCTTTTAATAAACGTTCTTCAGGTGCATTTGCTAAACTCTCTACAGTCGGAAACCATTCTAGAAACCGTTCATAATAAGGAATGACTGTATCAACTCTGGTTTTGCTGCAACATAATTTCAGACACCCAGATATGGTAAGGATTCTTGCTTCTTCTCCAAGGCAAATCCCGCTTATTCTCATCATACCAGGCTAATAATTTATTTCGGAAAGAGCGAATTTTATTTTCTTCCCACATGTATACGCCATATTTTTCCAAATCTAACATATATCTAGTATAGCATATCCTTATAAGATACTCAAAAAAATGGAAAATAAGGCTTTATACTAGCTACATATGATTCTTTTTCACTCGCCTATCACATATCTATCAACTGTTTCTGTTATTTTTCTATCTTTTTGATATAATGACTTTTAAATGAATCTTTAAAGGAGATATCAATGCGTTTTAATCAATTTAGTTATTACCCCGTTACAAACCAAACAAGCTTTTACAAAGAATTATCTGAACTTGGATTCAAGCTTGATCTTTCAGCTTCAACTAAAGAACAGTTTGAAGTTTTTGTTAGAACTTGTTTCTTCAATTACAAAAATACCGACTATCCACTTTCCGCTTTAGCAGTTGATAAAGAGATTGATCTTCTTACTTTCTTCAATTCAGAACGTGAATTGACTGCAGAAATTTTCTATACTGTAGCCTTCCAGTTGCTTGGATTCAGTTACTTAGTAGACTTTGAAGACGTTCTGGATTTTCATAAAGAGACAGACTTTCCAATCGTTTACGGAGATTTGATTGACAACCTCTACCAACTTTTAAATACGCGCACTAAAAAGGGAAATAGCTTGATTGATCAGCTAGTTAGTGATGGTATTATTCCCGAGGACAATGATTACCACTACTTCAATGGCAAGAGTTTGGCAACCTTCAATACTAACAATGTCATTCGTGAAGTAGTTTATGTAGAGACTCGTGTTGATTCTGATAGAGATGGACTTCCTGATCTCATTAAGGTGAGCATAATCCGACCAGCATACAATGGGAAGATTCCAGCTGTCATGACAGCGAGCCCCTACCATCAAGGAACCAATGATAAAGCTAGTGATAAGGCCCTTTACAAAATGGAAGCTGAACTAGAAGTCAAGGAACCACATGAAATTACGTTAGAAAATCCAACTCTGGACTTGGTTGAACCTGTTGGGGAAGCTGAACTCGTTCCAGAAGCCGAAGAAAAGCTAACTCATATCAATAGTAGCTACACACTTAACGACTACTTCCTTCCAAGAGGTTTTGCTAATATCTACGTATCAGGTCTTGGTACCAAGGATTCTCAAGGTCAAATGACCAATGGAGATTACCGACAAGTTGAAGCCTATAAAAATGTCATTGATTGGCTAAATGGTCGTTGTCGTGCCTTCACAGACCATAGTCGTAAACGTCAAGTAAAAGCTGATTGGTCAAATGGTAAAGTTGCCACTACTGGTCTTTCTTACTTAGGAACAATGTCTAACGGGCTTGCTACTACAGGAGTTGATGGTTTAGAAGTCATTATTGCTGAAGCAGGTATTTCTTCTTGGTACAACTACTACCGTGAGAAATGGTCTTGTAACAAGCCCAGGCGGCTATCCTGGAGAGACTTCGATTCATTAGATGAATTAACTTATTCTCGTAATCTCTTAGCTGGTGACTATATCCGAGGAAACGAGGCTCATAAAAAATCCATAGAAGAACTCAAGAAAAATCTAGACCGTAAAACTGGGGATTATAACCAATTTTGGCATGACAGAAATTACCTCCTTAATGCTGAAAAAATTAAGGCTGAAGTTGTCTTTACCCACGGTTCACAAGACTGGAATGTCAAACCACTCCATGTCTATCAAATGTTCAATGCTCTTCCAAGTCAATATTAATAAACATCTCTTTTATCATAACGGGGCCCATGTTTATATGAACAACTGGCAGTCTATTGATTTCCGTGAATCCATGAATGCACTTTTGACACAGAAATTATTGGGTCAAGAAACTGATTACCGACTTCCAAGAGTCGTTTGGCAAGATAATACTGCTCCTCAAACCTGGCTGTCACTTGAAGATTTTGGAAATCAAACTGAACATAAAACTTTCTCTTTAGGTACTGAAGAAGCTGTCATTGAAAAATCATTACCAAGATTCTGATTTCGAACGTTTTGGAAAAGACCTACCAAACCTTTAATAATGAATTGTATCAAGGAAAGTCAATCAGGTTACCATTGACCTTCCAGTGACGGAAGACCTTCATCTTAATGGGCGTGTTAAACTAAACCTTCGTCTCAAGTCAAGTACCAATAAAGGTCTTCTCTCTGCTCAACTTCTCGAACTTGGTCAAAAGAAATACCTTCAACCATATCCAGGAGTCTTGGCTGCTCGTACTATTGATAATGGTCGTTACCATATGTTGGAAAACCTCTGCGAGCTCCCCATTTAGTCCAAATGCTCAGCGTGTTATCACAAAAGGCTACCTCAATCTCCAAAATCGTCATGATTTATTGAAAATTGAAGAAGTTAAGCCAGATGAATGGATGGAATTCCAATTTGAACTCCAACCAACAATTTACAAACTAAAAGAAGGTGATACAGTGCGTCTCGTTCTTTATACAACTGATTTTGAAATTACTGTACGTGATAATTCAGATTATAAACTTACAGTAGATTTAGAGCTTTCTACTCTTTCTATTCCATTTTAAAGGAACCTTGTACATGTTCTCAATCGAACTCATAAGCAAACAAAAATCCCTGAGAATAAGAATCTCAGGGATTTTTTTAGGTAAATTATTCCACAAATCATATAGGGAACATATAGTTCTCTTCTTGCTTTCACAGCAGATTATAGAATCATCGTTATTATGGATGAAGTGATTTTCACAAGTTTAAGAATTAATTTTCATCTTTCTTACGACGACTAAGAGTTGCAAAACCTGCAAAAAGTCCAGAAGCTCCGAGAATGAGCAATTCCGATGAAGCATTTGTTCCAGTTTCTGGTAGGGTTATTTGAGATTGTCGAGAAGCTTGAGAAAATATTTCTGATTGTGACTCTGATTCTGACGTACTTACAGATTCAGACATACTTACAGATGCAAATACTGATTGAGTCGCTGATACCGATTCTGAAGTACTTACGGATTCTGATACTGATTGGCTTGCTGATACTGATGATGAAGCACTTACAGATTCTGATACTGATTGACTCGCTGATGCCGATTCAGACATACTTACAGATTCTGATACTGATTGACTTGCTGATACCGATTCTGACATTCTTACAGATTCTGATACTGATTGGCTTGCTGATACCGATTCAGACATACTTACAGATTCTGATACTGATTGACTTGATGATACCGATTCTGAAGTACTTACAGATTCTGATACTGATTGACTCGCTGATACTGATTCAGAAATACTTACAGATTCGGATACTGATTGACTCGATGATACCGATTCTGACATTCTTACAGATGCAGATACTGATTGGCTTGCTGATACCGATTTAGACATTCTTACAGATTCTGATACTGATTGGCTCGCTGAATATGATTCAGAGATACTTACAGATGCAGATGTTGACTCTGATTCTGATTTAGAAGTACTTACAGATTCTGATACTGATTGACTCGATGATACCGATTCTGAAGCACTTACAGATTCTGATACTGATTCAGATGTACTTAATGATTCTGAAAAGCTGACCGAGGTGGAGGTCGACTCTGACTCTGATACACTAGCAGACTCTGATGCTGATACCAATTCTGAAGTACTTACGGATTCTGATACTGATTGGCTTGCTGACTCTGATACAGATTGGCTTGCTGATACTGATTCAGACATACTTACAGATGCTGATACTGATTCATAAGTACTTACAGATGCAGATGTTGACTCTGATACTGATTCTGACATTCTTACAGATTCAGATACTGATTGACTCGCTGATACTGATTCAGACATACTTACAGATTCAGATACTGATTGGCTTGCTGATACCGATTCTGACGTACTTACAGATTCAGATACTGATTGACTTTCCGAAACAGATTCAGACATTCTTACAGATGCAGATGCTGATTGACTCGATGATACCGATTGGCTTGCTGACTCTGATGCTGACGCACTTACAGATTCTGATACAGATTGGCTAGCTGATACTGATTCAGATGTACTTAATGAAAGTGACGTAGACTCTGATTCAGAGATACTTACAGATGCAGATGTTGACTCTGATTCTGATTCAGAAATACTTACAGATTCTGAGACTGATTGACTCGCTGATACCGATTCTGACATGCTTACAGATTCAGATACTGATTTACTCGCTGATACCGATTCAGATGTACTTAATGAAAGTGACGTAGACTCTGACTCAGATCCACTAGCAAACTCTGATGCTGAAACTGATTCTGAAGTACTTATGGATGCAGATGCTGATTGACTCGTTGATACTGATTCTGAAATCCATTGGGAGCCAAAGATGCTTTCTGATACTGATACAAACTCTGATTGAGATTCTGACACTGGAACGCTAACTGATACCGATGTGGAGTCAGATACTGATACGCTTGCTGTTTCCGAAGCTGATACAGACTGTGATTCTGATACTGATTCAAATGTACTTAATGATTCTGAAAAGCTGACCGAGGCGGAGGGTCGACTCTGACTCAGATCCACTAGCAGACTCTGATGCTGAAACTGATTCTGATGTACTTAATGAAAGTGACGTAGACTCTGATTCAGAGAAACTTGTTGACTCTGAGACTGATTGACTTACTGATTCTGAAATCCATTGGGAGTCAGAGATGCTTTCTGATACTGATACAAACTCTGATTGAGATTCTGACACTGAAACACTAACTGATGCCGAAGTGAGTCAGATACTGATACGCTTGCTGTTTCGAAGCTGATACAGACTGTGATTCTGATACCGATTCAGACATAGTTACAGATTTTGATACTGATTGACTCGCTGACTCTGATTGGCTTGCTGATACCGATTCAGAAGTACTTACGGATGCAGATGCTGATTGGCTCGCTGATACCGATTCTGAAGTACTTACGGATTCTGATACTGATTGATCGCTGATACCGATTCTGAAGTACTTACGGATTCTGATACTAATTGACTCGCTGATACCGATTCAGACATACTTACAGATTCAGATACTGATTGGCTTGCTGATACCGATGTGGAGTCAGATACTGATACGCTTGCTGTTTCCGAAGCTGATACAGACTGTGATTCTGATACTGATTCAGACATACTTACAGATTTTGATACTGATTGACTCGCTGATACTGATTCAGACATACTTACAGATTCAGATACAGATTGGCTTGCTGATACTGATTCTGAAGTACTTATAGAGGCTGATACTGATTCTGAAGTACTTATAGAGGCTGATACCGATTTGGACATACTTACAGATTCTGATACAGATTGACTTTCCGAAAAAGATTCAGACATACTTTCAGATTCTGAAACTGATTGGCTTGCTGATACAGATTCTGACATTCTTACAGATTCAGATACTGATTGACTCGCTGATACCGATTCTGACATACTTACAGATTCTGATACTGATTGGCTCGCTGATACCGATTCTGGATTTAGATACTGATACTGATTCAGAAACACTTGCAAGTTCTGACAAACTCAGAGATAGGCTTGTTGAAATTGACTGCTTACTTGGATCTTCTGTCAAAGGAACGGTCACTGTATTGGAAGTATTGTCTTTAAATACTACTGTGATCTCACCTGTAGACGACACTGAGAAAGATTTGAAATCTTTGGATGAAATAAGTCGTGAGTTGACTTCTTTAAACTTTTCCCACACTTGCTTTTTTTCAGCATCTGTCAGATTTGAACGATCAGACACTTGTGTCTTGGCCTTTACAGCTGTAATTGGATTTCGAATCCCATCATTTTGTGGCAAGACCTTAATCCGGAAGGAACGCTCGATGAACTGATTATGTGAATTGGTAAATCGAACCGTAATAGTATAAATTTTCCCTGGTTCAACTATCTCCTTATCACCAACTTTTCCTTCAATTAAAGCATAGGTGCAAATGAAGATTTTAAGGTGGCATTTGGAACCAGTACACCCTCAACTCGCTCACTGTTAGGAGAATAACCCATATAGGTTAAAACAACGCCAACAGATTGTTCTCTAACAATGTATTGAAGTCTGACCGGATCTGAATTATAGGCTGTAATTAGATGATTATTTGCAGGACCACTCAAGACAAACGGCGCTCGTAAACTCTGATCCGTCTCTATTACTGTATGATTGCGAGAGTCACGTCCGCCTGAATTTGAACGTAATACCGCATTGACAAGACGATTTCGAACCATTTTAGCTTGACTAAGGACTGCTTCTCTATCAGATGAAGGATTTGAAAGTTCTTTGCGAAGAGAGTCTAGTGTTTGCTCTCCTAAAAGAGAAAGCTCTTCTCCTCCTTCTATATTCTTCACTTGTTCAATAAAGGTATAAATATCATCTGCAACAATCTTAAGTTGCTTTTCTTTTGCTCTCATCTATCGTGAGGGATGAATCCTCGACAAGCTGAATTTCAGATGTAGCAATCCTAGCCAATCCGCTTTCAGACTCTGAACTAGCGAGTGAAGTAAGTGCTGAGGAAGATACAACTTCAGAAACAGATTGGTTAGGATTATTAGCTGAAACTGAACCTTTGCTGCTAGTTATTGATTCTTCGACAACAGCTAATACCAAACTGTCTTTTCCAACCACTCCTACTTCAAAGTCCAATTCCGAGCTGATCTCATTACTGACTTCTTCTTCCGATAGGTGGTATGAGATATAGTCGTTGCTCCCAAGATGGTCCCTACTGTAATCATCCCTTTCAAGAAAAATGATGGACTAGTTTTTTTAACGAAGTAGGTATCTGGTTACCTTCTTTCATCAATCCTTCAAAGAAAGAGATACTAGAGGAAGCCACCCGTATCCAACTTTTACCCGACTTTACTAATTTAAAGCGGGTAATTTTCTTAGGGTCCCGGCACTTCCCACTTATTCGTTTAAATATCACTCTACGCTCCAAAAAATTATTCTCTATTGATTATACACAATTATTAGGCATTTTTCAATACATTCACTTTTCTTTCATTAAAAATTTTTCAAATAAAAAAGCAAATCTCAAGAGAATTGCTTTCTTATTATTTAGCCCTGTCTCACACAGAACTTAGAAAAGGTAATCATCAATCATTTACTCTTCTTTCTTACGACTAGCTAAAGTAGCAACACCAGCAAGAAGTCCAGAAGCTCCAAGAATGAGCAATTCCGATGAAGCATTTGTTCCAGTTTCTGGTAGGGTTATTTGAGATTGTCGAGAAGCTTGAGAAGATATTTCTGATTGTGACTCTGATTCTGACGTACTTACAGATTCAGACGCACTTACAGATTCTGATAATGATTGGCTTTCCGAAACAGATTCAGATATACTTACAGATTCAGATACTGATTGACTTGCTGATACTGATTCAGACATACTTACGGATTCAGATACTGATTGGCTTGCTGATACAGATTCAGACATACTTACGGATTCTGATACTGATTGACTCGCTGATACCGATTCTGAAGTACTTACAGATTCTGATACTGATTGACTTGCTGATACCGATTCTGAAGCACTTACGGATTCAGATACTGATTGGCTTGCTGATACTGATTCAGACGCACTTACAGATTCTGATACTGATTGACTCGCTGATACCGATTCTGAAGTACTTACAGATCCAGATACTGATTGGCTTTCTGACTCTGATTCTGACATACTTACAGATTCAGACGCACTTACGGATTCAGATACTGATTGACTTTCCGAAACAGATTCAGACATACTTACAGATTCAGACATACTTACAGATTCAGATACTGATTGGCTTGCTGATAATGATTCAGAAGTACTTACAGATTCAGAAACTGATTGACTCGCTGATACCGATTCAGACATACTTACAGATTCAGATACTGATTGGCTTTCCGAAACAGATTCTGAAGTACTTACAGATTCAGATACTGATTGACTCGCTGATACCGATTCAGAAATGCTTACAGATTCTGATACTGATTGGCTTGCTGATAATGATTCAGAAGTACTTACAGATTCAGAAACTGATTGACTCGCTGATACCGATTCTGAAGTACTTACAGATTCTGATACTGATTGACTCGTTGATACTGATTCTGAAGTACTTATAGATGCAGATGTTGATTGGCTCGCTGATACAGATTCTGACATGCTTACAGATTCAGATACTGATTGACTCGCTGATACTGATTCTGAAGTACTCACGGATTCAGATACTGATTGACTCGTTGATACTGATTCTGAAGTACTTATAGATGCAGATGTTGATTGGCTCGCTGATACTGATTCTGACATGCTTACAGATTCAGATACTGATTGACTCGCTGATACTGATTCTGAAATACTTACAGATTCAGATACTGATTGGCTTGCTGATACTGATTCAGAAATACTTACGGATTCAGATACTGATTGGCTCGCTGATACTGATTCAGACATACTTACAGATTCTGATACTGATTGACTCGATGATACCGATTCTGAAGTACTTACAGATTCTGATACTGATTGACTTTCCGATACAGATTCTGACATACTTACAGATTCAGATACTGATTGACTTTCTGATACTGATTCTGACGTACTTACAGATTCAGATAATGATTGGCTCTCTGATACCGATTCTGAAGTACTTACAGAGGCAGATACTGATTGGCTTGCTGATACAGATTCTGAAGTACTTACAGAGGCAGATGTTGACTCTGATGCTGATTGGCTTGCTGATACTGATTCAGAAATACTTACGGATTCAGATACTGATTGGCTCGCTGATACTGATTCAGAAATACTTACGGATTCAGATAATGATTGGCTCGCTGATACAGATTCTGACATACTTACAGATTCAGATACTGATTGGCTTGCTGACTCTGATTCTGACATACTTACCGATTCTGATACTGATTGACTCGCTGACTCTGATTGGCTTGCTGATAACGATTCTGAAGTACTTACAGATGCAGATGTTGACTCTGATGCTGATTGGCTTGCTGATACCGATTCTGAAATACTTACAGATTCTGATACTGATTGACTTTCCGAAACAGATTCAGACGCACTTACGGATTCTGATACTGATTGGCTCGCTGATACTGATTCAGACATACTTACAGATTCGGATACTGATTGACTCGCTGATACCGATTCTGAAGTACTTACAGATTCTGATACTGATTGACTTTCCGAAACAGATTCAGACATACTTACAGATTCTGATACTGATTGACTCGTTGATACTGATTCTGAGATACTTACAGATTCTGATACTGATTGGCTTGCTGATACCGATTCTGAAGTACTTACAGATTCAGATACTGATTGACTCACTGACTCTGATTGACTCACTGACTCTGATTGACTCGCTGATACCGATTCAGACATGCTTACAGATTCTGATACTGATTGGCTTGCTGATACTGATTCTGAAGCACTTACGGATTCTGATACTGATTGGCTTGCTGATACCGATTCAGACATACTTACAGATTCAGACGCACTTACAGATTCTGATACTGATTGGCTTTCCGAAACAGATCCAGAAATACTTACGGATTCTGATACCGATTCAGACATACTTACAGAGGCAGATGTTGATTCTGATACAGATTGACTTTCCGAAACAGATTCAGATACTGATTGACTCGCTGATACTGATTCTGAAGTACTAAGGATTCAGATACTGATTGACTCGCTGATACTGATTCAGAAATACTTACAGATTCAGACGCACCCTACAGATTCTGATACTGATTGGCTTGCTGATTCTGATTCTGAAGTACTTACGGACTCTGATACTGATTGACTCGCTGATACCGATTCAGACATACTTACAGATTCGGATACTGATTGACTCGCTGATACCGATTCAGACATACTTACAGATTCGGATACTGATTGACTCGCTGATACCGATTCAGAGATACTTACAGATTCTGATACTGATTCTGAAGTACTTACGGATTCTGATACTGATTGACTCGCTGATACTGATTCTGAAGTACTTACGGATTCAGATGCTGATTGGCTTGCTGACTCTGATACAGATTGGCTCTCTGATACCGATTCAGACATACTTACAGATTCTGATACTGATTGACTCGCTGATACCGATTCTGAAGCACTTACAGATTCAGATACTGATTGGCTTTCCGATACAGATTCAGAGATACTTACAGATTCTGATACTGATTGACTCGCTGATACCGATTCTGAAGTACTTACAGAGGCAGATGTTGACTCTGATACTGATTGGCTTTCCGAAACAGATTCTGAGATACTTACAGATTCTGATACTGATTGGCTTGCTGATTCTGATTCTGAAGTACTTACGGACTCTGATACTGATTGACTCGCTGATACCGATTCAGACATACTTACAGATTCGGATACTGATTGACTCGCTGATACCGATTCAGACATACTTACAGATTCGGATACTGATTGACTCGCTGATACCGATTCAGACATACTTACAGATTCTGATACTGATTGGCTTGCTGATACTGATTCGGAAGTACTTACAGATTCTGATACTGATTGACTCGTTGATACCGATTCGGACATACTTACAGATGCAGATGTTGACTCTGATACTGATTGACTTTCCGAAACAGATTCAGACATACTTACAGATTCAGATACTGATTGGCTTGCTGATTCTGATTCTGAAGTACTTACGGATTCAGATACTGATTGGCTCGCTGATACCGATTCAGACATACTTACAGATTCAGAGACAGATTGACTTTCCGAAACAGATTCAGACGCACTTACGGATTCTGATACTGATTGGCTTTCCGAAACAGATTCTGAGATACTTACAGATTCAGATACTGATTGGCTCGCTGATACTGATTCAGACATACTTACAGATTCAGATACTGATTGACTCGCTGATACTGATTGACTTTCCGAAACAGATTCAGACATACTTACAGATTCAGATACTGATTGACTTGCTGACTCTGATTCTGACATACTTACGGATTCAGATACCGATTCAGACATACTTACAGATGCTGATACTGATTGGCTCACTGACTCTGATTGGCTTGCTGATACAGATTCGGACATACTTACGGACTCAGATACTGATTGGCTCGCTGACTCTGATTGGCTTGCTGATACAGATTCGGACATACTTACGGACTCAGATACTGATTGGCTCGCTGATACCGATTCTGAAGTACTTACAGATTCAGATACTGATTGGCTTTCCGAAACAGATTCTGAAGTACTTACAGATTCTGATACTGATTGGCTTTCCGAAACAGATTCTGAAGTACTTACGGATTCTGATACTGATTGGCTTGCTGACTCTGATTCAGACATACTTACAGATTCTGATACTGATTGGCTCACTGATACCGATTCTGAAGTACTTACGGATTCTGATAATGATTTGCTCGCTGATACTGATTCAGAAGTACTTACAGATTCAGATACTGATTGACTCACTGATACAGATTCAGATACTGATTGGCTTTGCTGATACTGATTCTGAAGTACTTACAGATTCTGATACTGATTGGCTTTCGAAACAGATTCTGACATACTTACAGATTCAGATACTGATTGGCTTGCTGATACTGATTCAGACATACTTACAGAGGCAGATGTTGATTCAGATGCGGATACGCTGACAGATAATGATTTAGAGACAATCACCGAGGTGCTCTCTGATTTACTTTGTGAAGTACTCAAGGATTGACTAGTCGTATCCACCTCAGACTCAATAACCTTACTACCATTGAAGAAATTGGTGTTATTATTTGTTTTACCTGCATAAGGAGAGAAGGTGAAGGAAGTATCAGCTCCAGTAACTGGGACCGTCCAAGTCGATGTGAGGCCATATCCTTGCTTAACTTGGAAGCCGTTCATTTGGTAGCCATTTGCCCAAGTAAAGCCATCCCCTTGCTTCATAATCGGTGTCGTATTCGCCTTCGGATTGGTAATTTGATTCCCTTGTGAATCCGTAATATAGTTTGTTACACTAGAAGGAGATCCAAATCCCTTTCCTAAGGTAAACATGGTCTGTGTCGTAGTTCCCGTATTATAGATTGAGTAACCATTTGATAGTACACTTGGTTTTTCAACAGTTGGCGTTTCGGGATTATCATAGGTAACAGTGTATGTGAAGGTTACATTTTTTCCATCATTAACCGCAATTAACTTGTAAAAGATAGGAATCTTATAATTGGCATCAACTCCTGAACCTACATGAAGTTTTTGCTTTCACCAGTAGCAATATTTAAAAGTAGCTTGAATACTACCTTGACTATTAATAGTTGTATTTTCAGTGAAACCTAACGCAGTCAATGTAGTCATCATGTCATCAACTGACTTGCTCAAACGTTGACGTTGGACAGCATAGGATTGGGTACTTGCATTGACATTAACCAAGTTGTTACTAGCTGTCAATTCAGTTTGAACCTTATCGATTGTCTGCATTGATAGCTGACTTCAATTCTACATTAGTTAGTTCTGAAGCATACTTCTCTGCAATCTTATTCAATAAGGTCGCTTCTGATGCATTTTGCTCCAATACAACCTTATCATCTGCTACTGTAACTGTTTCCGTTAGCTTATTTGATGATACTGAACCCAGACCGACTTCTGCTACTGAGGCACTCAATGAAGCTGATTCTCTTACTGAAGCTGAGGCACTCTCTGAGAATGAATCAGACACAGAGACTGATTCGCTTACTAAAGCTGACGCGCTTTCTGAGAATGACTCAGACACAGAGACTGATTCGCTTACTAAAAGTTGACGTGCTTTCTGAGAATGACTCAGACATTGACGCTGATTGGCTTGCTGATTCAACTGTTTTTCTCTGAAACTAAAAGATGAATCTGATGTCGATACAGAACCTAGAACCAAACTGTCTGTTTCTGCTAAAGTTCCTTCTTCAATTCTGAAGCTGTAGCTACTTCATTACCTGCTTCATCCGCATGGGCAGTATATGCAATTGATGTAGCTCCTAAAACTGCTCCAGCTGTAACAATCCCCTTTAAGAAGCCTCGGCTTGTCATCTCCTTAACTGAAACTACGTCTTCTCGAACTTCAACTACGACTGTCTCTTCTGCCTGACCATGAATGACTTTAAGAAGACCAAAAATTTGAAGTAGCTGCACGCAACCAGTTTTTCCTGACTTAATTAGTTTTAAAACAGGGTAACTCGATCGATTTCACGGAATTCCCCTTTCGAACGTTTAAAAAAACATGTATTATTGGCCTCCTGTTATTTCCAATCTAGATTTATTATATATTTTTTTATGATACCCTAGCAACTAATTTGTTACTGACTTTAATGAAGTAAAAGCACCTGTAAATATAATGATGTGCTAGAAGTTTAAATCACCGTCAAAAGTCCAATATAATTCTCTCCTTTTTAGGTCTCCCAAGGTTCCTCAAGAGATAAATTGTCCTTTTTCTCCTTATATTTCAACAGATATTGGATTAAGGATTCTAGCTTTTTATAATTAGTAAACTATCTAAATCAATATTTTTGCATATCATCCCTTGCATCATCACCATATGTAAAAATAAGAGTAGGAGGAAAATAATGCTCATCACCAAGGTTGAAAGTTTGAGGCCACAGTGTGAGCGCCAATAGTTTGGCTTCCCTAGATTGCTTGTTGCGTCTGTTGATAAAGATTGCTGTTGTCGAGGTTGTAGAATAATTAAGACGACTAAGACAAGGGAGATTAGAAAAAAATACCAACTGCAAATACCAAATCCATCCTATGTTCCTCCCAGGACACGCAAAAAGCGTGAATAAAACACCTAGTAAAAATAACTAGTCCAATCACAACGTTAAAGATGACATTCATTCTTTCTGAGGGGCGTTTTTTTCCTTTTCCGGTGGCCGTCTCTTGAGAGCCTCCATTCGGCCTTCAACTTCTTTGTAAAAATAAATCCTTCTTTTTGTTCAGACATTTTCATCTCCTAATCCTGCTTGAAAACGAGCACGAAATACTTCCTTATCAACTGCACTTGATTGACTGATTTGACTTGCAAGAGCTTCTTCGTACCTATCAACTGACTGATATATTTCCTTGATTCGATTTACAAGATCACTTCTTTCCCTTGTTCAAATATATTTTCCCTGCGCAATATAGCGACGATCATGTAGGGTATGAGCAAAACCAAGAATCACTTGATTGTGTTCAAACGCCTTACGAACAATCCTGCACCTCACCATAATGATTGATATCCAGATATACGCTAGAAACATTTAGCAATTCCTTAATTCGGTTTTGACTGATATTCTGGTATAGGACAACGTTTGGATACTGAACCATAGATAAGAGAGTTGGAGACATCTCTGTCAAGGCAGCAATCCGGAATGTCACATTTGGTACTTGAGTCACTAGATAGGACAAGGCTTCAAGCTGGTCAGAATTTGTCAAAACAAAGGCATCCTTACGAATATCATCATTCTTAGTGAAATCATAGATATATCCTAAAGGGCCAAAGAAAGAGTGTTGTTCCTGTGAAGTTAATTGCAGTGCCCTATGATAGGTATCCGTTTGCGGAATCAATATCTTCTTGGTGCGAACTGGCTGATTTGTCAATATAATCTGCATGTTACCAGGAAGATTATCCGATAAAGGTTCTTGCCAGACTAAGACATCCTGACCAGTAATTCCCTTGTTACCTAATTGGAGACTAACACTAAAGGACATTGCTAAAGTATTGTAGATTACCCGATCTAAGTCAAATCCTCTGTAATCTAAATAGAAAACATAGAAATCTAAGCGATTCTTAAAGATTCGAATCGGTTGATTCTTCAAAGTCAAGATGAGATCGCCAGTTTGGTGATTTTCTGTCAGGCGCTCAACCCCTTCTTCCCAATAAGTAGTTACAAGTTGCCGACCCTCTGCATTGCAGGTAGTAGTAGCTATGTGGCGATCAAATTGATCATAACGTTCAATTAAGACTGTCTGTCCCTTATCATCCAACCATTCAACTCTTTCAACAAGTCGTTTATAAGATTCTGTATGGTAATAAATTTTTGCTTTTTTTCTTGACCGTAATAGGTCACTCGCCCCATGCTATTATCCCTGAAATCTCCCAGAAATCAGGTACCTTAACTTCATTAAAGTAGCGACCACGTCTTTCAAGTGGTTCTTGTCCTAAAAAAAGTAGATAAAAGGAGATTCTACCCCATCTGGTAAAAAACCATTTGGCTCTAACACAACAGTTGTGTGATTATACCCTGCTTCCTTTAATGAATGAAGCAGATCCTGACTTTCACGAGAATAACTATCAAACAGATTTAACATGGGTAACCTCTTCTATCAACTGTCTCCAAGCCTCTTCCACTCGGATAGTTAAAAAATCTTCTGCACGAGCATAAGACGCTTGCCTCATCGACTCAAGTTCATGATTGCGATAGATTTTTACAATCTTTTTCTGAGAATGCTTCAGCAATCCGATCAACAACTTGGTCTACCGAATTTGGAATTAAGTAACCATTTTTCCCTTCCACAACAAAGGTTTGGTTGCCATAGGGTACATCAAAACCGATAATGGGTAAACCTGAGCCAATTGCCTCCATCAGGGTCAAACCAAAACCTTCACTCGTTGATGCAGAAAGGTAAATCTCATAATTCTTATAGACTTCTGCTAAATCCGCGTGACCTTTTAGTTTGATGTATTCAGAAGCGACTAAATCATCTATTAGAGAACGAATTTTGCCTTCTTCTCCCCTTTTCCATAGATGTCAAAAGAAAGCTCTGGAATCTCACCTTTGGCCCGAACAACAGCCCGAACCAACCAGTCGATGTGTTTTTCACTTGCCAAACGAGAAGCTGTAATGATTGAAAAAAAGGCTTACGCTGATCCGAATTTGGTAAACTTGCTAGGGCTTCCAACTGGAATTGTATAGATAACAGGGCAATGATTTGTATATTTTGCAAACTGTTCTGATAATACTTCCTTTTGACGTTCCGTGGCAACGATAAAGAAATCCACCTTGTCCGCATTTGTAAATTGGTAGTCATAGTAATTATTCCACAAAATATACTGATCATCAGTACTATTGACACTATAGTGTTCCGCATGAACGACGACACCAAGGTGTGCCTTTTGAGCTTCCTCAAAAATTGGTTGCCCTATATTTGTCTCTCTATCCAAAATAACAATATCTTGTTTGGTCAAATTAAGGGACTGCATGAAATAGCGAATCAACTCCTGTCTCCCAACCAAATAGCGATCTGGAAAACGGTAAAACTCTCGCCCATCTGCCATCTGCATACTGTAAGCAACACTACCATCTTCATTATAAAAGCGGCGCTCGATTAAGGTAGCTTGATTGTTCATAGGAATAAAGTACTCTGTACAGTAACGAGTATAGGAGAAATAGTCTTTTCGCACTAAAATTCCTCTGGACACATACTCACAACGTTCCACATAAGGACTATTTTCATTACGAAGATAACAAGTCAAGAAAAAATCCTGGTCCTCATAGAAAAAGCGTTTGATTTTTCCATCCGTTTCTTCTCTACTTGGTTTCCCATCAAAACCAGCCAATACCTCATCGATACTATAAGTTGTGGGAGCAATTTTAAGATCAGTAAAATGGGTATAGAGCCAAATTATTTCATCATTCTTAAAGCCGATATTTTCGGTTAGGTGTTGCAAGTTATCAGCTAAAATCATATCCATAAAAACAAATTTTGCAGGTTGCTGGATATTTCTTAATAACTTAGCACGGTATGTTTGAGCATATTCTACGCCACTACTGGCCCAACCGATACCAAGGTTGATATTGTATACTGTCATAAGGTCCTCGTATTTATGGGAAATGTAGTACTATTTCCCTTTATTATTATTTCTACTTTACTGAGCAAGAGATTACGGATCATTTGTTCTTTAGTTTGTGTCTTCATTCGATCGAAGGATTGATAGGCCTCTTGGAAGAACTCAACTAGGGGATTTTTTTGACTGGTATACTGACCTGATAAGGCAGTACGAAGTTGTTGCAAATAATCAACTTGTTCAACCCAGTTTTCATCGATAGCTTTTAAAATGGCCATCCGCTGAAATTGAGCAATTACTTCTTCGGTACCTAAAATCTCATACTTGGCTTTTAATTCATCCTGAGCAAGGTTCCAAAGAAATTTTTCCTTCATCTTCATAGAGTGATAATAGCTACGGGCTTTAAGTGGATCAACTTGATAGCTAACATTATCCAAGATATATCGGTAAAACACTACCGAGTCTTTATAGTTTTCACTTTTAGCAATCTGGCTAAAAACTTCGCCCAAAACCTGGTCCACAATATGATCTAGACGACCTTTTTGTTTGATTAAGCAATCGCGTTCTTTGTAGACTAAATCACGCTGGATGTTCATGCTCTCCGCGAACTCTAAGGTCATTCTTCGACTAGCTTGACCTGAACTTTCACTGGCATTTTGAGCTCTTTCAACCAAGTTCTTATACTTACGTCTGGTCAAAAGGCTTGAACGACCCAATTCTCTCATCTACATCATAATCCTGATAGGTGTCTTGAATCAATCAGGGCCCCAGTTTTTTTCATCAAATCGTCCTCAAGAGAAACAAAGAACTTGGTCCAACCTGGATCCCCCTGTCTACCTGAGCGTCCACGAATTTGCAGGTCAATACGTTGATTCATCATACGTTCAGTACCTATGACAACAAGACCACCTAATGCGAGCAACTCCAGGGCCCAATTTAATATCTGTTCGCGTCCAGCCATAGAGGTTGCTACTGTCACTGCTCCTTTTTGACCAGATTCAGAAATTATTTGAGCTTCACGAGGAGCATTATTAGCATTCAAGAGATTGTGAGCAATTCCCTCGCGTAAAAGAAGATTTGAGTACAAAATTGACATTTCCACTGAACCAGTGAAAACAAGGATTGGATTGCCCTTAGCATGAACATCTTTCACATACTCTAAAGAAGCAATGATTTTCTCTGGCAAGGTTTGGTAGATTTCATCTGGTAAATCCTTACGAATTGTCTTTCTATTTGTCGGAATTTTTATAACCGCCATAGCGTAGGTATCTAAAAAAATTCAGCTTCAACAACCTTCGCAGTTCCTGTCATCCCTCCAAGTTTACGAAACATTTTAAAGAGGTTTTGATAAGTGATGGAAGCCATAGCCCTTGTTTCTTGTGATAATTCCAGACCTTCCTTGGCCTCAATAGCCTGGTGAAGTCCTCCTTGTAAACGAGTCATTTCCATCAAACGACCAGTCGCCTGATCCAATAGGACAATTTCCATTACGCCCCGTTTATTAGGATGGATGACATAATCTTTATCCTTAATATAGTTTTTGTTTGCCTGAAGAGCCAGACTGATATGGCGAACTAAATCACGATATTGTGGATCATAGAGTTTGTCGATAGACAAAAAGGTTTCAGCTGCTCAGGGCCCCTTTAGGAGTTAACCACACACGTTTCTTATCTTCATCAAACTTGTAGTCTTCTCCTTCTTTGAAGGTTTTGAATCAAGGTATCAATAATCCCATAGAGATTTGATTGGACCCGGGGCGATCCAGAAATAATTAAAGGCGTTTGAGCACTATCCAATAAAAACAGAATCAATTTCATCGACAATGGCATAGTTAAAGTCTGCCAAGAACTGGCCGTCCACTGAGGCTGTTAAGTTTTCCGTTAGGTAATCAAAGCCTAGATTGGTATTTGTCGTATATACGACATCCGACTTATAAATTTCCCGTTTAACTTCAGAATCTAACTCTTCTTCCTCGCTCACCTTCAAGGGAACACCGATTGTTAGACCTAGGAAACGGTAGACCTTCCCCATCTCTTCTGCATCCCGTGTTGCCAAGTAAGTGTTGGTCGTAATAACCATAACTCCCTTACCTTCAAGTGCATTTAGATAGACAGGCATGGTTGCTGTCAGTGTTTTTCCTTCACCTGTATTCATCTCTGCGACATTTCCCTGATGAAGAACAATTCCTCCCATAACTTGAACATCGTATGGGAACATTCCTAAAACACGCTTGTCTGCTTCCCGAGCAACTGCAAATGCTTCTGGCAGAGATCATCTAAGGTTTCACCCTGGGCTAATCGCTGACGAAACTCAATCGTTTTTAGCTTGTAGTTCTTGGTCTGTTAACTGAGAAATATGATCCTTCCACCTATTGACTTTTTAGGATCTTTTTATTTTTTTCTTAATTTATAGTAATCCAATTTGTTCCTCTTTTACTAGCAGTATGATTCATCTAAAGGGGAACCGCTACCTCCTCAGACGAAATGGATGAAATAATGAAATAGTCAAATGTAAATTCTTGCATCCCCGCACTAAGCAAGCGTACTTGGTAGGCATAGGCTTGCTCTGGATATAGAAAAGATAGACTGCCATCAGATGTAACTTTGCGTTCAACCGTCATACCAAAGCGATCTTGAAATACAATTTCCACCAAGACTGTGTGGGCAGGCTTAGACGACAGGGATACATATAATCTATAGGCTTTCCCTCTCTTTAAGAGAGGAAGACTAGGCGCCATCCGATCTCCGTCATAACGTGTAATGGACTGCCATTTTTTCACAATCTGACCTGAAGGCATCAAGGGATTTTTAAATAGGACCCTATCTTTTGCAAATTTTTGAATCGTTGAACCCCATAAGTAATCTGCACTTGCAATTGGTCCCCAATATAGGTGCTTAGTTTCAACTTGTCTCTTATTCATCATTCAATTCTGCCAAAATCTCTTTCCATGATTTCTTTGTATTGAGTTACAAACCACTCAACAATCGGTGCACTGGCATCATTGTGGCGACCGGGACGACTAGAACTTATAATCCTCACTGGGTGTTTATAGAGTGATTCTAATATCTTAGAATAGGCTAACTGATCATAGTCATCATCCTCATATAAGCAAAGGCTAAAGTAGTATTTGCGAGATTTTCTTTCTTAAACGAAGACCAAAAAAACGCTGATTGAATAAATTTACTCCAGTTGAAGAAACTTGATTGACAATCAACTGCATCATATCCAAGGAGGTTGCAAAATCATCTGGTCGTTTAAATTTCAGGTTTGCTGCTATATCACCTAAATTTACAAGAGGTTTCCCAACTAAAATTGCATGCGGTGAGTATGTTGCTCCATAATACAAAGCAGACAAAGCTCCCCATTGATAAACCAGAAAAAAATTCAAATCTTTTGACTTAAATCCTAGCCAACGGAGCTGGTGGTCAATATAATCTCGAATCTTATTTTCTAATTCTTTTGGAACCTAAGTAGAAAGAACCACCTTCCAATCTTGGATCGGAAAAATAAAAATAAAGGGGCTTTCCATTCTTTTCATCATAAAAAATCCTTCAAACCCTTCCGCAGGACGATAACCTGAAAAATATATATTGAGTGGTGGTTTTAAATCTCCAGGATGGAAGTAAGCAAAAATTTCCTGTCTCTTATAATCTCTTAAGGCTACTGCTCCGGGGAGCATTTCTCCAAAAGGACCGTGAGCGAAGCGTTTATGCAAAGCACCGATTTTAATTTTTCCTTTACCTCTCGCTTCTAGAAAAAGGAGATATAAAAGCGATCACTTTCATCAAGTAAAATAGGACTCTCCAAGTCTGACTCAGCATAAACTTCTTCTTTTACCAAGTCCCCCAGACTGCCACTGCTGAAAAACTGTAGGCGCAATTGAAGCTGACAACTCGAATCCTTTTCATATTCTAGCCAAAAATTGATTGGTGTTGTTCCGTCATAAACATAATTGAAGGTCCACTGAGCTAGAGGTGTAAAAATTATTCCCATAGGAACCTTCTACTTGTAAAAAGTGTTTTCCTAGAACAGTCTGAATACCTGTAAAAATCAGGTCGAATACGAATGTGGTAAACATTAAAGGCATCACCGTATTGTTTATCATATAAGAAACGGTTCACCATGTAGATAAACTTTTCTTTATCTGAAAAATCCCAAGCTTGTACTTTTTTCCAACGAAGCAAATACTCCAATTCTTCTGAAAACAGGTTCCGCACAAAGGATTTATCATAAAAAGACTGTATAAGGTTTAAAAGCATTCTAAATCATCTTTTTAGATGAAGTAGATCTTTCAGGACGATCTAGGATTAAAAGCCTTGAATTCAGAGACTTCATTTTCTTCCATATACTCTTGTAGAGATGGCAAATCATAACTAGAAAAATAGTGCCACCCCAATCCCTTTGGAACTTCTATTTCTTCCTCCCAATTGGAAGGCCCAATTTGAAGAATATGGCTCGTTTTCAACATATCATCCATGTTACTCCTTCATCCATTTTTCCCATTTTTCGATCAGTCGCTGACCAGTATATTCTTGAATCTTCTCAATCGAATAAATCAAGGATTCATTCCATGGTTTTAAGGCCTTTAAGAAGTAGTTCATGGCCTTCTCTATTTCTTCCACTTTTGTAAGGACATAACCATTCTTCAAGTGATCGACATATTCTGTTTTTAGTTTTATTAATTTGAGGAATTCCTGCTGAAATTCCAGCAATTTGCGTATAAAGATTTGGTTCCTCATTTAAATCAATAATCAATCGCGTTTTTCTAATTCTTTAATAATATCATTCTCGTTAAAGAAGTTCTTAATTTGGTAACAGTATTCCCGTTCTTCTAATAAAAAAATCATCCTGTATTTGATTTTCTCCAAACTCTTGCGAGGAAGAAGCTGATTGAACCTCATCCAAAGATAGTTCTTCTATTAGTTTATTTAGTTGACTTCTTAAAGTCAGTAAGAGATTTTCTGAAGCATTATAGAAAACAAATACAATTTCAAATAGAGGATTCTTAGCCAATATTTCAATAAGATTTTAAGAACTTTTCTAGACAGGGAAGTGATGTTCACCAACATAAAAATAGATTTTTGATTCTTTTCTCTCTTGACTCGAACCCAATCGCAAGCGAGAATCAAAAGAAGTTACATGATGAATTTTCGATTGTAAACTAGGCATAACCGCTAGAATAGCTTCCTTATTTTTTTCACTATCGGTGATGATTAGTTTTACATCGTTTAAAACGAACTGAAGCAGAGAATCCGAAGATGATAAATCTTGGCGATTTCCGTAAAAAGATAAGACTTTTTGATTCCTTTTCCAGCCTCTCGTAAGAAAGGTAGGTTAGCTGGATGAGCAGCAACTACAACTTGGTCTTTGTTAGCTACTAAGTTTCCTAAGAAAGATATCATTTTTTCTCTGATGACTTCCTGAATCTCTTCGTAGAAATCTTTTTGGAAAAGGGCTTTAAATTCCTCATTAACAATAACTAAAGGTCGCTCTGACCAATTAATTCTCTGAAAAACCCAAATTCCATCGGTCCTGAGATACTCTTGAAAATAAGGTTCATCATCCTTGTAATAAATGGCACTAGAGATAAAAGCCACGATCATCCACATACTCAACATAACTGATTTTGCCATTTCTAAGATGAGTGATGGTTAGTAAATTCCCATCCACCCCCATATCTATTTTTGCAATCTGTTCCCCTTTACAAAAGGCTAAAACCTGAAAGGGGGTATAGGTGAAAGTCGTAAAACTCGGCCAATTCAAATCTTCAAACTGGAGGGGGTCCATTTCTTTATCTGGAGAAATCCCCTGTAATTCATCAAAAAAACAGAAATATAATCTGTCTCCAGTAAATCTTGACGGTGCAAAAAATATCGTAATTGTGGGCTATAGTGAGGGATTATAATCAATCTCTCAATTCCAGCATCTTGAAAGATGCGAAGTTGATTTATTGTATCATCAAATTCGACCGAATCTTTGGTCCAGTACCAAGGACTTGTGGTACTATGCCAGATACGATCTGTACCGTACCAAGCAGGTATAAAGTAATACATGTAAACTCCTAGAATATTTTTCGTATATCTCTGATTGACTTGGAAAGCTCAATTTCTTCCCGAATATTGAAATCATTCAATAAACATAAGAAAAGGTTCCTGGAATCATTGCTAAGCGTAACAATTCTTTATCCCAAAGTAATATTAAAAAAATGGTAAAAGCCGTAAAAAGGAATAGGTAAAAAAGTACCAAAAGCAGTTAATCTCAATACGGCTCCATTGATATATTTCCGCGTTTTCAGGACCTGGGTAAACCGAATCAATATACTCTGAATTTTTCATCATTTTATCAGCTACTTCCTCGCCATTTACATTGATAAAGGCGAAAGCAAAAGATAAAAAGCATATCATCAGAATATAAAGTAGAATCCAAAAGTGGCTCTCTAACACTATTTTCTTACTAAGTTGAACTGCCCAGCTAGCATTGGGATCTAAATAAAGAACCAACAAAAGGATATATTGCGGGATAGAAACCAAGGTCATGGCATACATAAACGGCATCCCTCCAGCAGGATTTAGCTTGAGGTCTAAGAAAGTATAGCTTTGTAGATTATTATGAATTCCCAAGTTTATTGATGGGAATACGATAACGAGCATACTCCATTAAGACAGCCGTATACACAAAAACTAAAACAAATCCTAGACCTGCAATATACCATATCAGAGGAATATTTATTTTAGATAAAATCCCCATGATGTCTTCTGGTAGATATAAAATCATACCTGCCATAATAATGACAAATGAGTTACCCAAACCTAGTGCAGCATTTAAATCCGATAACCAGACCAGGAAAAAGTTCCTGCAACCATAATCATCGTATTTAAACAAATGACTAGTAGAGGATCCAAATTTGTCTGTAAAGGCAGATAAATAGAAATAGCTAACGCTTGGATGATGGCTAATGCCAAAAGCAAGATACATTTTTCTACGTTCAATAATCTCTGTACTCGTTTTTTTCTAAATTAAAACGTTTGGAAACCGAAAAACATCTTCCATAAAATCATAGAAGACATCCAAGGAGAGGCCTGTTGAGAAAACAGACAGCCCTCGCAAAGTTCCTCCCATGCTAGCACTAGTTAATTCTAATCCTCTAGCAATAGTTTCATTTACATTAAGAGCTTTTGAAAGATCGACAAAAGGAAGCGAAATTTTACTTCCCAAAACGTAAATAAAGACGAACAAAATCGTCCAAAAAAATCGATTCCCAACTTCTGATCGTTTTATCATTTTAGCTTATATACTTTTCTTTCTTTTTAATTCATTTGAGTTTATTTCAGTTTTCAATCCTAGTTTAAATTATATAGTCTGAGAAGTACTATCCCTTCTTAGATTCTACCATAATTCATGATTTTCCGAAATGATTATACAATCTTTATTGACTTTTATCTGGAGTTACTGTGTATTAGATAATTTCAATACAAAAAGTTCCTCAAGACTAACTTAAAAAGAACTTAATAGCGACCTTAGACTAAAAAAATCATTTTCTATGCTAATTATTAATGGCAATGATTGCATCAACTAAAAATTTTTTGTGAAAAAAATCCATTCCGAATCAAATAGGAAGTATATTGGGCTTTTTAGCCATGAGATTATACTGGTCCTCAGTGCATTCTTGAACAAGACGATTCGCTTCTTCCAAGCTGGACACAACAAATCCAATTCCCTTTCTCACGAATATAATCAGCATTAGAAAGGTAATCCGGTACCACGACTGGAATACCTCTGCTAAATAGGTTGAAAGTTTGTGAAATATTCTCCTTATAATAATCCCTTTCATCTACAGGGTTTTCCGAGTTCCCCCAGACAAGGCCGAAGCCTCCTTTAGAAAGTTCTAGTAGCAAGTCTTGCTTCCTCCGCCATCCTTTAAATATGACCTTGGAATAATCTACTCCTTCCTCCTTAAGAGCATAAACGTGAAGTGGTGTTTCATATTTCCAACCGACAATATGAGGAAAACGAGAAGGATTACCGGAGAAAAATCAATTTTTTTTCAAACTGTGGGTTATCCAAATCTAGTTGATGGGTTAAATCCCACATTTTTTGTACAATAAATTTTTTTACTGTTAACCCTTCAGAAACTAATTTTTTGTACATTTTCTCTGATGGGACTACTACCACCTCACTCTTATTGTACATGTCAATAAAGAGGGGCATGAGATAATAATTACTCTCAAACATGAGTGGTGGAACATCATGGATAAACATGACTAACTTGACATCAAGTAATTTCAATTTATCAACAAAATATGAATCCCACTTAATCCCATTCCAAGAGGGGGACTGGACAAATACAATATCGCTAAAAAGATACTCCAGCCATAATACCATCCATACGTGAATTTAACGCCTCTGGAGACTCATTTGACTGATTATAGAAGTAGATTCCTAACTCATTGACACCCAGTTCTCGGACAATATTCATAATATCATTCTGTGCCATTAAGGCAACACTAGTTGAAAGCTTGACCGAAGAGATTTGTAAAATGTATTTTCATTAAGCTCCTAATCCTTTTCTATTTCTATGTCTGAAACTTAAAAATCATTATGACAGATTGACTTAATGATATTCAATATAAAAACAACAAGATAAAAGCCACGACTCTCCCATTTAACCTATCGCTAACTTTCTGTTAACAAAGGACAAGGAAAGTTTATCAGGCTTTGGGATCTTTCACATTTTTTTGACGGGCCAAGCGAATGGCACGATTTGGATTGAGGCGATTAAAGAGTTCCTCTAACTTCTTTTTCATTCCAAACATCAGCTGCTGAAACAAAAATTTCCATCAGTATCTCGGAAAGATATTGGTTTATCCCCCATAGCTATCTCCTAGTCTACAAATTCAAACTCAAATTTTCCAATACGGACAAGGTCGCCGTCCTTAGCACCGCGAGCACGAAGAGCTTCATCAACTCCCATACCACGCAACTGACGAGCAAATTTCATGACAGATTCATCACGGTCAAAGTTAGTCATGTTAAAGAGTTTCATGAGTTTTTCACCTGAAAGAACCCAAGTTGCATCGTCGTCACGACCAATCTCAAATGGTTTTTCTTCTTCATCAAAGCCATAGTATGCTTCTTCTTCCATTTCTGATTCATCGTAAATTGGAAATTCTGGCGTCTTATCAAGAAGTTCTGCCGTTGCATCTAATAAAGGTGCAAGACCTTGCTTGGTCAAACCTGAAATTGGGAAGATTGGCGGTAATTCTTCAAATTCATCATAATTAGCAGCCAATTTTTTCTTGAACTCTTCAAGATTTTCTTGACTCTCAGGCATATCCATCTTATTGGCAACAATAATCTGTGGACGCTCCATCAGACGAAGGTTATAAGATTCAAGTTCCTTATTGATTGCTAGATAGTCCTCGTAAGGATCACGTCCTTCACTAGCTGACATATCAATGATATGCAAGATAACGCGTGTACGTTCGATATGACGCAAGAACTGAGTACCTAGACCAATACCTTGACTAGCACCTTCAATCAATCCGGGAAGGTCTGCTACTGCAAAGGACTCACCTGATTGAGTACGTACCATACCAAGATTAGGAACGATTGTTGTAAAATGGTAGGCACCAATCTTAGGTTTTGCAGAAGTGATGACACTAAGTAGAGTTGATTTACCAACAGATGGGAAATCCAACTAAACCAACATCAGCAAGGATTTTGAGTTCTAACTGTAATTCACGCTCCTGACCAGGTTCTCCATTTTCTGAGATTTCTGGAGCAGGATTTTTAGGTGTTGCAAAACGGATATTTCCGCGACCTCCACGACCTCCATGAGCCACGATGAACTCCTGTCCGTTCTCTATCAAATCAGTGAGTACCTTCCCAGTCTCCGCATCACGCACAGTTGTCCCTTGAGGTACACGGACAATCAAGTCTTCTGCCCTCGGCCATGCATTCCTTTTGTCATCCCTTTTTCACCTGATTGGGCCTTGAAATGACGATTGTAACGGAAGTCCATAAGGGTACGCAAGCCTTCGTCTACAACGAAAACAACGTTACCACCACGTCCTCCATCACCTCCCCAAGGTCCACCGTTAGGGACGTATTTTTTCACGACGAAAGGCAACCATGCCATCGCCACCATTACCAGCCTTTACTTTAATCTTGGCTGTGTCTAAAACATACTCATATTCTCTTCTCACTTTAAAAAGGGCTGGGAAAATCCCAGTCACCAACTATTAGAAATAGATCCTACAACTAGCAATTTAGAATCTGCTGAATACACCAATTGCAGTCGCAAAAATACCTGCTAAAGTAACAAACAACATGATTAATACTACAAACATTGTCAATTTTTTTCAAAGAATGTTTTTACGTTTACCATTATCACCGAATGCCATATTTTCTCCTTTACTATTATATTATAATTTTTAAAATTCATTTGACACAGGAGCGATAGCCCACAAAATCAAGTAAGCAACAATTCCAGCTCCATAACATAAAGCTAAAACTCCCCAAATAACACGAACAATTGTAGGGGTCAATATCAAAATAATGTGCTACTCCTGCGCAGACACCACCAATTTTTTTGGTCTCTACCACTTCTCATCAATTTCTTATTCATTGTTTTTATTCCTTTCTTCAGAACATCTTAATCATTCAAGTATTTTCTTAAATTTCTTAATTGTTTTCTTGATGCCTTAAAGCATACGTCTAGAACCTTTAACTGGCATCTTAACGGCCTGTTGTGGAATATAAAGACTGTCTTTAAAATACGTTTTGTAACAGGTTCGTCAGCTCCTGTTTCTTTGGCAAAAGTATTTGAAATAATGACGTCTAGATAAAATTCATGGACTCTTCTACCAAAAATTCTCAGCAGAAATTTCATATAATTTTTTTCAGCTAAATGTTTTTCATCCATCATCGGAGTAGCAAGTAAAGCCTCAAGAATCGCTCCTGCCAAGTCCCTTTCCTCATAATAAAAGGGTTCCAAACATTTTATCATTGATGAGATTATCCAAATAAAGGATTACCATGGGCAATAACAGGTGTCTTACTAGCTAAAACTTTCCAGATAGGTCAACCCCTGAGTTTCACTTGTAGAAGCCGATATGAAGAAATCAACTGCCTTATAATAGAGTGCTGTCTCATTTGGTGGTATCATACCTGTAAAGATAACAGAATCTTGGATTTGTAAGTCTTCTGCTTGCTCCTTAAGGTTGTCTAAATAAGGTCCATCTCCAGCTACAACCAGTTTAACATTTGGTTCTTCTTTTAGGACATCTGGTAAAGCTGCCAAAACCGCTTGAATATTCTTTTCATAAGAAACACGAGAAAGACTAAGAAGCATCTTTTCGTCTTTCTTGATGCCTAGTTTATCGCGTAAGTCACTGATGTGTTCAGGACCAATCTCAGGGCGTTCAAATTTGGCAAGTTCAATTCCAGTAGGAATGACACGCTTTTCAACTTTTACCTTATAGTCAGATAAGAGGTCACGCACAATTTCACTCGGACAAATGACTCCATCAACGTCATGAAGAAATCCTCTCACAAGATACTTGACCATACCTGGACGAATCAACATACCCTTAGCAATATAGTGGACATAATCCTCATATTGGGTATGATATGTATGAATGACTGGGATTTTCAGTTCTCGAGCAATCCAAATTCCCAATAAACCAAGAGAAAACTCAGTTTGGGTATGAATAATATCGAGTTTGTATTGTTTTGCAATCTCAAGAGCTTTGGTAAATCCACGGTAAGCGAAACGACGGTCTTTAAAGGCAAAGAAAGGAACACTAGGAATACGGATAATTTGCCAGTCTTCATAACGATTGACGTCCTTATCGGTTGTCGTGAAGATAAAGACTGCATGCCCTTGCTTTTCAAGCTCTGTTTTTAAGGTTCGAATACTGGTCGCAACACCCGAGACCTGTGGGAAATAAGTATCTGTAAATAATCCAATTCGCATATACTACCTCATTTTTCTCCTAAAGCTGCTTGCTCCCGATAGAATTTTAGCCAGATTTCTAAAAGATGTTCTTCAGAGTATTCTTTTGAAATAGCCTTGGCCTTTTCTTTTAACTCTTTCAAAGCTTCTGGATGCGCTCTGTATTCCAAAATAGCTTCTTTCATCTCTTCCACATCGGTGGTTGGTCTGTAATTTCCTTCTAGAATGACCTTATAAAGATCTAAGTCCCGAAGCATAATGGGAGCTTCACAACTCATGACTTCTAGAATAGTCATCGGAAAGAGCTCATTATAGCTAGGAAGTAAGAACAAATCTGCCAAAAGCATACAGTTCTCTCATCCGTTCTGGCTCAACAATTCCAGGGAAAATCAGATTCTCTGGAGGTTTATCCATGATTTTTTTATAGCGTTCATAACCATCTGTAATCCCACCAAAAGAGAAGCCTCCAGCCCAAATAAAGGTGATATCCGGTAGTTCCTCCGCAAGAGTGATGAAATCATCGATTCCCTTACGCTTTTGAACCTGCCCAGCTCCTACTACTACAAACTGTTCCTCACTTATTCCCATATCTTGACGCAGTTGAGAAACTTGATCTAATGGTAATGGATGCCATTTTTCTTTATTCACAAAGTTAGGGATATAAGTTACTTTTTCACGGGGAATCCCAGCTGCAACCAGATCTTCGATAAAAGTAGGATTGACAACAACTAAATGTTCCATACGGTCATAAAAAGAAAACACATAGCGCTTAACTATCCCTTTTAGAAAGAATGGAATCTTCAAACTGCCCTCTAAGGTATCAGGTAAGAAGTGGACATAACCAATCCTACGACCTGAACGCTTCTTTTGAAAGGTTGACAGATAATAAGGAAGGTCGATTGTATGAAAATGAGTAACATCAGCTTCTACAGGAAGATTCTCCGTTACAATTAGTTGGTCTTTCGCATCACGTTTCAAAAGTTGCACAAGTTCACGGTAAGCTCCAGAAACACCTTGTCCTGCTACCTTTTCACTCGAACTTAGCATATTGATGCGTAATTTCTCTTTTTCCATACTATCCATTATATCATTTTATTGAAAGAAAATCAGCAAATTAAAAGAGATAGCATAAAAGCTAGGGAATTTCCTAATACTTACACTATTTCTCTTTTTATATGATTCTATTTAATACCTAAAGCGATACGTGCATAGCGACTCATTTTTTCAACAGTCCAAGCTGGATACCAAACTAATTTAACTTCGACGTTGGTAACCTCTGGAACATCAGTCATTGCATCATAGATTTGATCGGTCAAGAGGTCTGCCAATGGACAACCCATAGTCGTTAAGGTCATATCAATCTCAGTGTCACCGGTATCACCATCAAATCGAATCTCATAAATCAGACCTAGGTTGACGATATCGATTCCTAATTCTGGATCGATAACTTCTTCTAGAGCTGTCAAAATGCGAGTTTTGATATTTTCAATTTGCTCTTCTGTGTAAGCCATATTCAGTCTCCTCTATCTTAATCTTCGATAAAGTCACGAAGCGGTTTGCTTCGACTTGGTTGGCGAAGTTTTCTCAAAGCTTTTGCCTCAATCTGACGAATACGCTCACGAGTAACGTTAAAGACTTTACCCACATCTTCTAGAGTACGCATTTTCCCATCATCGAGACCAAAACGAAGACGAAGAACATTCTCTTCACGGTCAGTCAATGTGTCTAACACTTCATCCAACTGCTCACGCAAAACGATACGAGTTGTGTAGTCAACTGGATTTTCAATCACTTCATCTTCGATAAAGTCACCAAGGTGACTATCATCTTCTTCACCGATAGGCGTTTCAAGAGAAACTGGTTCTTGCGCAATCTCAAAAGTTTCACGAACCTTATCAGGTGTCATATCCATGCGTTCTGCAATTTGTTCAGGAGTAGGATCTTGTCCCAACTCTTGAAGAAGATTACGTTGTTCACGAACAAGCTTGTTGATAGTTTCCACCATGTGAACTGGGATACGGATAGTACGAGCTTGGTCAGCAATGGCACGGGTAATAGCCTGACGGATCCACCAAGTTGCGTAAGTTGAGAATTTGAAACCTTTAGAGTAGTCAAATTTATCAACGGCCTTCATCAATCCCATATTTCCTTCTTGGATCAAGTCAAGGAATTGCATACCGCGTCCAACATAGCGTTTCGCGATAGAGACTACCAAACGAAGGTTAGCCTCTGCTAGACGTTGTTTCGCTTCTACATCTCCTGCTTCAACGGCAAGAGCTAACTCTTTTTCTTCTTCGTTAGTAAGAAGAGGTACGACACCGATTTCCTTCAAGTACATACGAACAGGATCATTAACCTTAGCAGATGTTGAACCAATTAAGTCCTCATCGCTAAGTTCCGGTTCTTCCTCAGTACTTAGAACACGTTCACTTGGATTTCCTTCGTTATCAGTGATTGCAATACCTGCATCTTGAATCCGTTGCAAAAGGTTCTCAATGCCTTCTACATCAAGAGCAAAAGAATTACAAGGACATTGTTAATTTCATCATCTGTCGCAGTACCAGTTTTCTTATGGTTACGAATAAATTCTGCAACTTGGACATCAAAAGTTGTTACTTCTTTTTGTGTTTTTGCCATTCTTACTCCATTCTTCTTTTTGGGCAATTAAGCGTTCAAGCTCTTCTAAAGCAGTATCAGTATCACCTACATGACTAGCTTCCTGAACCTTTCTTTTTGATTTGCAAATTTTGTTGATTCAAAAGAGCACGATTACGAGACTCTTCCACTTCCTTTTAGTTCTTCTGGAGACATCTCAGAAGGTAGATCCAAAGACTAACACTTGGTACCAAGCATTTTCCCACCTCTCTAGTCTGATTTGCTAAATCTTCAGAAGATATCGAACCATTATCAATCAAGAGTCCATACAAGGTCTGAAACTCTGGAGTTTCAAATACAAAATCATCTCTCAAACGATAATCATTAACACCAAAGGGGATGTTCCATCATACGATAAAGAATATGTGCTTCAGCTCTCATGACTGCCGTCAATTGTTTAGAAACCGACATAGTAATTGGTGTCGGATTAACAACCTCTTCACTTTTTCTTGTCTTTGTCTGACACGACTTTCATTAATAATGTGCTCGACTTGTTGATAATCAAAAGATGGTAAATGATCCGTCAACAAATGAATATAGGTGTTCTGGGCTGTGATAGAAGGTTCTTTGACGATAAGAGGTGCAATTTTCTCGATAAAATCAATCTGTGCTTGAAGATTTTCACTATTACTTGGTTTGTAATGATGAATATAAAACTCAATCGGACTGATTCGAGTATTGGATAAAAGATAAGCCAAAATCCTCTGGAGAATTCTTTTGTAAATACTCATCAGGGGTCCATTGCATCAGGAATCTGGACAATTTGAACAGGTAAATCAACCAATTCCTCTAGTGCTTTAGCAGTTGCTGCTTGTCCAGCCTTATCACCATCATAAGTGATAATCACTTTTTTAGTAAAGCGTTTGAGATGCTCAACGTGTTCAGCAGTCAAGGCTGTTCCCATGGAAAGCTACAGCATTTTCAATACCAGCACGGTGAGGTCAGCAATGACATCCATAAAACCTTCCATCAGATAAATTTCAGGAGCCTTACCAGACCCTTTTTTTACCCTATCCAAATGATATAATTCGTAACTCTTGTTAAAAATCGCCGTCGCTCGACTATTTTTATACTTGGCAGTTTGAGAATCTGTCTCTTGCCAAACACGACCAGAAAAAGCAATTACCTTACCTTGATCGTTTGAGAGTGGAAATATAATCCGATTATGGAAGGTATCAAAGAATTGATTACTCTCAGAAAGATAAAATAGACCTGAATCCAGCAAGTCCTTCTCACTATAATCGTCTGCTAAACGCTGATAAAGATAAGAGCGTTCTGCTGGAGCTAGACCAATCATAAAGTGTTTAATGACATCATCAGTCAAGCCACGTTTATAGAGATAGTTTCTCGCCTCCTCACCCATTTTTGTTGTCATGAGAATAGCATGATAAAAGCGTGCAGCCTTATCATGCATCTCATAAAGATTTTGATGAGGGGATGTATGTTGAGCCGTATTGTGTACAGGAGTTTCAAGATGTATTCCAAGACGTTCGCCTAGAATCCTCACGGCATCGGCAAAGGTTACTTGTTGATATTCTTCAATGAATTTAAAGACATCTCCAGAACAGCCACTAACCAAAACAGTGGTAAAAACTGCTTATCTTCAACTACGTTAAAGGAAGGGGTCTTTTTCACCATGAAAAAGGACAGAGCCCTAAAAAGTTCCGTCCAGATTTTTGTGAAATTACTTCTCCTATGATTTCGACAATATTGGTATTGTTTTTTGATTTCTTCGATGACTCTCTTGTCAACCATATACAATACCTCCATTTTATCACAGTTTACTTTATATAGTATACTTTATTTCTGAAAAAGTAAACCATTTCATCCCTTTACATGAGACTATTTCATAAGTTTCCAGCTATCATGAAAAAAACTGTATCTTCTGAGCAAAGCTGTTAGATGGTCCTTGTTGATAAAGTCATTTCTCAACATCAAGCAACACTTGTTTGGGTCAAGTCTGACTGTATGTTCATCCAGTAAAAGGAGCTCTGGACGTGTTCAGGTTGCCATCAAGAGGCTCAAGGCCTGTCTTTGTCCACCTGACAAGAATTCAATTATCAAATGCTTCTCTGACCATTGCCAACCTCAATGGTTTGGAACTCTTTATAAGCTGAGACTTTCTTGAAATAAGCCACGTTTTTCTCCACGAAACTTAGCAATCAAAGGTTTTCTGCGACTGTCATACGTGGGCTGCTCCCATCTTTGGATCTTGAAAACGAGAGAAGATGTGGCACGCTTTTGAGCAAATGAGTTACATCTTCGCCATGATGCGAATAGTCCCACTAGTCAGGGAAGAGTTTCGCAATGCTATTAAGAGCGTTGACTTTCCTGCTCCATTTCCACCTCAAGATTGTGATGAAGTCATGTTCAAAAATATCAAGTGAAACATCGTTTAGGATAATCTTTTCCTCGTCAAAGCCATTTTTCACAATTTTTGTGGCATTTTCTTTAATTCTACAATTGCTGTCATTTGCTAACTTGACTCCTTTTCAAGTATTTATCCTCAAGGGTTGGAATGACTAGACAAGTTGCTAGGATAAGAGGCACTATATAGTCGAGGTAGCTGGTCAGTTAGCGAGAGCAATGACTCCCCATACCAGGAATTGGTAACTAATCGAGACCAACGACAATAGTAACCAAGCGTTCTGCTAGGGTAAGACTCTTAAAGAGTACTTCACCGATAATCAAGCTAGCAAGACCAACTACGATAACCCTGATACCACGAGAACATCGCATAGCCTTCTTGTTGGGCGATAAGGCGACCAGCAAGTGCGATCACACCATTTGACAAGACCAAGCCCATCAGCTCCATACGTCCAGTATTGATACCAAAAACTACGAGCCATATCTGGATTATCTCCTGTTGCGATATAAGCTTGTCCAATTTAGTATCTAGGGAAGAAAAGCATAAGAAAGGATAACTAAAGTCACAAAATCAAACCTGTAAAGTAATTGATTAACCTCAGATGAGAAAGGAAGAACATCCTGGATTTGTTTTAGTTCCTAAGAGCCCAAGGTTTGCCTGTCCCATAATCATGAGCATGATAGAATGGCAAGAAGTCATCACCAAAAATACCAGACAAGAGTGTTGGAATCTTTCCTTTCGTGTAAAGAAGACCAGTCGCTAAACCTGCAAGACAGCCTGCTCCAACAGCTACTAAGGTAGCAAGAAAAGGATTGACTCCTTGTGTAATTAGAGTTACTGCTACCGCTCCTCCCAAGGGGAAAGGAACCTCGGTTGTCATATCTGGAAAAGTTGAGGATTCGAAAGGTCATAAGATTCCCAAACCTAGAATAGCCCAGACAAATCCTTGTGAAATTATCGATACTATCATGTTACATTCATTTCCTTCTTTTAAAAATTGGAGGAGATGTCTCCAACTCCTCCTTCATTCTTATTCGATTACTTGACCAGCTTCTTTAAGAACTGATTCTGGAATAGTGATTCCAAGTTCTTGAGCTAGTTTTTTGTTGATAACTGATTTACCAGTTGAGAAGACATTGACTGGAGTATCAGCAGGTTTTTCACCCTTCAAGACTTTAGCGATCATCTTACCAGTAGCCACACCAAGATCGTGTTGATCAACAACCACTGATGCCAAACCACCCGCTTCTACCATTGCAGTTGCACTTGGATAGATTGGTTTTTTAGCTGTTTGGTTACTTGATACTACAGTTGAGAACGCAGATGCGATTGTGTTGTCAATTGGAACCCAGATTGCATCTACTTTTCCAGTCATGACGTTTACTGTAGAAGCAATTTCGTTAGTTGATGGAACTGCAAAAGTTTCTACTTTCAAACCAGCTTTTTCAGCGTAAGCTTTGAACTCTTCGACTTGTGATTTTGAGTTATCTTCGCTACTTGAGTAAAGAGCTCCGATTGTTTTTAACATCAGGTGTCAATGCTTTAATCAATTCAACCTGTTGTTCAGCAGGGTTGTGGTCAGATACACCTGTGATGTTCCACCTGGTTTTTCCAAAGTTTTGTTACAAGGTTAGCTCATTGGGTCTGTATACAGCTGCCATGATAACTGGAAGATCTTTTTGTTGCACTTGCAAGACCCTTGAGCTGCTGGTGTCGCAGTTCGACAACAACATCATTTCCATTTGACACCAATTGTTTACTCATTGTGGCAACCTTACTTTTGGTCACCTTCTGAGATTCATAAAGTCGATTTTAACTTGGTCACCTTTATAGCCTTCTTCAGCAAGTCCATCTTGGATACCTTGGTAAATCAAAGTCAAGTGATGGGTGACTGACGAACTGTAGAACACCAACCTTAGCTGTTTTTGTTAGCTGTCTCAGTTTTTAGTTTCTTGTTTCGTTAAGTTAGAGTAGATCAAGCTTCCTCCAACTACAAGTGCTAGTGCTGCAATAATACCAATTAAACGTTTATTCATATCTATTTCTCCTTATTTCACTTAAACTTAGTAATGTTCATATCACTTTCAATATAACTTTTACCAAGCGTCGCCATCGTTTTGATTTCCATAATTTTTGCCTCCCCATAGAAAAAGTCCTCACACAAAAAAACTTGTGTGAGGACGTCGATACGCGGTGCCACCTCAATTATAGGAACTATTCCTATCGCTCTTACTCGCTTCACGAGTTGCACTATAAGGTGTGCTCACCGAATTCTTATGATTTCAAATTCTTTAATAACATTCAGCCCAATTTTCATCATCTTCATCTATCTGTTTTCACCAACCACAGACTCTCTAAAAACTTTCAATGATTACTTTCTGAATGCTGAAATTATATCATTTTACTAAAAACTTGTCAAGGATTTTTCATGAATTATTTTTAAAAATTATGAAAAATTCCTACGGTTTTTGAAAAATATAGCTTGTATTAACCTGAATTACGTAATCCTGTAGCAATTCCGTTAATAGTTGTATGAATCAATCTTTCTTCATCTGAAGAAAGCTCGCCACGACGTTGACGCTTAATCAATTCCAACTGGATATAGTTAAGGATATTGAAATAAGGCATACGGTAGTTCAGACTGTCTTTCAAGTAAGTATTTTCTGCCAAAAGTTCATCATAGCCTTCGATAGCCAAGATAACGTTCTTAGTCAATTGCCATTCATCCAAAAATAGTATAGTAGATTGCTTGTACTTCTTCACTTTCACAAAGTTTTAGCATATTCAAAAGCAATATTCATATTTGATTTTGATAAAGACCATATCAACGTTAGATAGGAGTGACTGGAAGAAAGGCCAGTTTTTGATACATGTCACGAAGGTATTCAATATTTTTGGATCTTGATCAATAAATTCCTTTGAAGCTTGAACCAACACCATACCAACCCGGGAACATGACACGACTTTGTGACCATGAGAATACCCAAGGAATGGCACGTAGACCACCAATTTCAGTGATTGTTTTACGAGCTGCTGGACGAGAACCAATATTAAAAGCTTGAGATATTCTTGATTGGACTAGATTCAAAGAAATAATCGTAGAAATGGTCATTTCCAAATACTAGTTCACGGTAGATATCATAGCTACGACTGACTACTTGGTCCATGATGGCTTCATAGCGATTTGATGTATTAGTATCGCTCTTCTTCTGTGTAATCATACGGTTGATAGCCGCTGATACCAACATTTCCAAGTTATAGTAGGCTGCATCCTTGTTTCCGTATTTATTTCGATAACTTCACCTTGTTCAGTTAATCGGATACGATCTTTGATTGATTTGAGCGGTTGAGAAAGCAATGGCATCATAAAAGTGGGTCCACCACCACGACCAACAGTACCACCACGACCGTGGAAGAAGGTTACTGACTCCAAATTCATCACCGATAGCGGTTAATTGTTGCTGAGCTTTTGTATAGAGTCCAACAAGATGATAGATATCCACCATCCTTGTTACTATCTGAGTAACCTAGCATGATTTCTTGATAATTATCTTTTTGAAGCAATCCACTTCTTAGCAAGCGGTAAAGAGAAATACTTTCTCATTGTTTTCTTCGGAATGATCCAAGTCCTCAATTGTTTCAAAGAGGCACGATTTGAACACGTGCTTTTTCAGCATCCACAAGACCGACTTCTTTGAGCATAATCGCCAATTCTAACATATCAGACACGCTGGTTGCATGAGAAATAATCGTTTGACGAATGACGTCTTCTCCCAAACGATCTTTTTAATTCACGTGCAGTTTGGAAAATAGCTAATTCTTTTCAAGAAGTTCAGACTTTTTCAGCATGGGTAGCTGACAAGATTCGAGGATCTTCTAATAGTTCATGTAAAAAGCAACTCGCACTTCTCATCTTCTGAAAGATCGCTATAATGGTCATTAATTCCAGCAGATGCTAACAATTCAGCAACACAGGCTTCATGAACACTTGAGTCTTGGCGCATATCGATAGATGCCAAGAAGAAACCAAAGACTTCAACAGCCTCCAAAAGCTCGGCAAACTCTCCAGTTAGCAAGGCTTCTGCCTTATTTTTCAAGCAATGAATCCTTTAATGACAGCTATAAGTCATGCTTTAAACTCTTCAATTGTTTCGTAGTAGGAGGACGCTCATCAGCCAAATCTTGGATGGCTCCTGAGATTCGATTACTGATATAGTCAGTGATCTCTCCTTGTTGATGTCCTTGAGCTCCAAAGAGTCGTTCAACATGATGACGTTCATCTGCTGATGAGCCGACAAGAGCCCACTCTTTTCAAATTTCAAAAGTGTTTGAATTAATTTTGATTGAATAAAGTGAAAAGCTCGACGATAAGGTTCTTTCTCGCGGAAAGACAGATGTATCATGAGATTGAGCTGCCATTTCTTCAACAGCCTTACTTGTCTTAGATAAATTAGTAGAAAGAGAAAGTACGATAGAGACTAGAAATCTTACTGATATAGTAGTTGAAGATCACTTCACTTTGAATGGTTGCAGAACGCATGAGTGTCTCAGCAGTTACAAATGGGATTGCCCATCACGGTCTCCACCAATCCACATTCCCATGGTGATAGGTTTTGCTTGTTTTAGGTCAATTCCCTGCTCTTTTTGCAAGACGCTTATACTCTAACATTAGATTTGGTACAGCTTGTAGGAAAGAACTATTGTAATATTCCATCACATTTTGTGATTTCATTCGTTACTTTTTAGTTTCTTCTCACGAATCATATCCGTCTGCATGATAATCTCAATGTAGCGACGAAGATCATTGTGCCATTTTTCTTGTTAATAAGTCCCATTCTCACGTCACGGTATTTACGCAAGAGAGTATGGATATGATTGGTCAAAGTCCAGCATACTCTTACGTTGAACCTGAGTTGGATGGGCTGTTAATACTGGCACCACGTTCAGATGTTCAAGAATTTCAGCCGCATTTTCTTTTTCAGCAACCATTTCAATGGTTGTTGACAATTTACCAAGATAATCTTGATCAATATTGTTTAGATGGTTAATCTCATAAGCTAGGTCTACGTCTTCGGAGATGTTAATCAAAAGTGGTAAAATAGAGAAATATCTAGAGATGTAGACCATTTCATCATTTGAAAGGCTTCTCACTACCTTATCTAGTCCTTGATAGTCTAGATTTGATGATAGCTTCTTCAACTGCATAATCTTGTCAAAAGTCTCAGCAGGAAGCATATTTTTCGTGATATCTTCAAGTAAATCTGTCAAGATTTGAACTTCTTCTTGGACTACAGTTTTGTTTCTGTTATTTTCTAGTTTTTGAAGAGACATATTTTTCTCCTTGTCACATTTTTCTTAGAGCTGTGCTTCATATTCGCTATAGAGTTTTGCACGTTTTTCACTAGCATCGATATTTAACACAAAGGCGATAGCTACTGATAGAACCAGGAGACTATTCCCCCCTTGTGAAAGGAATGGGAAGGTTACACCTGTTGAAGGGATCAATCCTGAAATCCCTCCGATATTAACGAATACCTGAATTAAAATCATTCCCACCAATACCGATTGCTACCATAGAGTTGAACGGATCTTTTGCTCGTACCCCACTAAAAATAATACGAAGAATTAGGAAGAATAATAGTGCTAAAAATAAGACTGGCACCAACAAATCCAAACTCTTCAATCACAATAGAGAAAACGAAGTCCGTGTGTGCCTCAGGTAGATAGCCTCGTTTTTCGATAGAGTTTCCTAATCCTAGCCCAAACCATCCTCCATTTACCATAGCATAGTATGAATTTGCCAACTGGTGTCCTGCACCAGCGACGTCATCAAATGGATTAAAGAAAGCACTGAATCGTTTAGCAACGTATCCAAATACTGGAATCTTTAGAAAACCTTTATCAACACCAATCAATTTAATGGCTGTTAGAGAAACAAAGGATAAACTGGTCAATATTCCAAGAATAGTTGCAAACCATCGGTGAGCTATCCCACTAATTGAGTACATCAACAATGCTACCAAAAAGAGAATTGTAGCATTTCCAAGGTCAGGGAAAATAGCCAAACTACCAATCATGACTAGAAGGACAAATCGCCAATCGTTAAACGCTCTAGGCAACCATTGGTTTTGAGTTAAAACTTGAAAGTCATAAATACCAATTTCTTCTTGTTGTTTTGAAAAACGTTGAGCCAAGTACCAAATGATGATAATTTTCAAGTATTCCGCAGGTTGAACAGTGATAGGTCCTACTTTAATCCAACCGTAAGCACCATTGATGGGAATCCCAATCAAACGAGCTAAAGCTAGTAACACTAACTCAGCAAACATAACAATAAATAACAAACGTTCGTTTCGAAGAAAACCAAGTTTCAACTTATAGATTACTGCAATAAGCAACAAACTAACGATCCAAAACAAGCCCTGATTTCGAACTAATTGAAAAGCGCTCTTTCCTTCTTGAATCAAAGATGCACTCGTTGTCGAATATACCACTATTAAAACCCAGAACGGATAAGAGAATATAGGGCACTAAAATAGAGTAATTCAACAGGTGCCTTTTACTAATTTTCATACTTTCACCATCTACTAAATTTTTAATTTTCTATTAATTCTAGTTTTTACAAGCTATTATACCATTTTTTTAGACTAGAAAAAAACTCTTACCCTATAAAGGCTAGAATTTAAAGCTTGTAGAATTCACAACAATTATTTTCATTTATAACTTTTATCTACGGAAGATTAAAAAAACTCTATCTTTCAAGAGTAGAAAGATAGAGTTGTCACCCTTAGTTTGAAGATGTTGTTGTAGTTTCACTTGCAGTTGTTGTAGTATCGCTTGCTGCTGATGTAGTTGTAGTTTCACTTGTTGTATCACTTTGGATATACTGAGTAAAGATATTTTTGGAAGGCTTGGGTCTTTAACCTTGATATTTGGTCGCTTTGCAATTCTTTACTAATAACACCTTGAACAAAAGTAGCATCATTTTGTTTTTGAGTCAGGATAACTGTCTTCAATTTTTCTTTATAATCTTCCCAGTTAGAAGATTTTTCTGTTTTCTTAGTCAATTTCACAATATAGAAACTGTTTGAATAAGCTTGTGTACCTGGAGCTGTGATCACATCTGAGATTCCATCAACATTAAGAGCAAATGCAGCTTTTTTAACAACGTCTGGCAATTCTGTTGATGCAGAGTCAAAAGTGATTTCTCCACCATTTGCTTTTGTCTTTTCGTCAGTTGAATTATCTTTAGCCAATTGTGCGAAGTCAGCTCCAGATTCTTTTGCTTTTAGCAAGAACTTCTTTAGCCTTATCTTCACTATCAAGTTTAATAATTTGCGCAGTTACTTCTGGTGTGTACTCATCGTAAGCTTTTTTGTAGTTCTCATCTGTCAATTCAGCTTCTGCAGCTTTCTTAACAGCGTATTCAACTAACTTACTTGTACGAATTTGAGCTTTACGACTTTCAGCTGTCATACCAGCACGAGAAAAGAACGATTTGATAGCTATCACCATATTTCTTCTGCTCTTCTGCTACAGCTTCTTCAACTTCTTTATCACTTACTTCAGAACCATATTGTTTTTCAAAAAACTTTTTGAATAGTCATGTTGAGTAAGATTTGTTGAGCAGTTGAGTTGTTTTTCACTTCTTCATAAAATTGGTGCTCAGTGATGACATCACCCTTCATACTGATGAGGTCAGCTCCTTGAGAGCTATTTGAACAAGCGACCAAAGTAGCTACTGATAACAAAGTGATGGCACCAGCCAATAATTTTTTTCTTCATGTTTACTCCTTTTTATACACTAGATAAATGTTTACCTTATCTATTTTACTAAATTGTCTTAAAAAATATCTGAAATTAATCAACATCAGGCAGTTCTACTTTCTGCTTGATTCTTTCTTAGCATCAAGATTCCATCTCCAAGAGGAACTAGACTAGCTGTTAATCCTGGATTGTCTAGAGTTGCGTCAAATAGTCTTTGCAAACCACGATAAATGGTTCGTTGCCCGCGTCGGACTTCCATAATATCCTTAGCAATGTCTCCACCTTGGAAAAATATCATCCAAGACAACTACTCCACCAACCTCAAGGTGTTTTGAGGATTTCTGGCAAAAAATACGATGTATTTGGATTTTGCAGAATCCATAAAAAAACAAAATCATAGGTCTCTGTCAATGTTGACAAAGACGTCTACCGCATCGCCTTCCAAAAGAGTGATTTGTTGGCGATTATCAAACTTGGCGAAAATTTTCCTTGGCAAAAACCAATCATTTCAGGATTTCTGTCAATGGTTGTAATTTTTAGCATCTGGGGCATGTTGAGCCATTAAAAAGTGCCGAAAAATCCAATCGCTGTCCCAATCTCTAAAAATATTTTTTGGTTGAATTGTTTCCATTAGGAAACGGAAATAAGCGACTGTTTCATGAGGAATGATAGGAATATTCTCCTTGCGAGCAAAGTTTTCTAGTTCTTTTAAAGAACCAGTCACCTGCTCTTGTCTGTGGCGCATAAATTCCACAATCTCATCCTTAACAACAGGCCGTCGCATGTTATGGTTAGCATTTTTACTGTATGACTCAACCATTTTATGCTAATCCTAATTTTTCAACAAGGGCTTCGAACTCATCCAAACGGCGTTCAAAGACTGCAAAGGCATCATTAAGATAGTCTTCTTTTTCCATATCAACACCAGCTTTTCGCATGATATTTAGAGGATAGTCTGACTTCCCAGCCTTGAGGTAATCAATATAACGGTCACGATCATCTTGACTACCGTGAACAATCTTTTCAGCCAAGGCCGAAGCTGCTGCAAAACCTGTTGAATATTGATATACATAGTAATTATAGTAGAAATGAGGGATACGAGCCCACTCGTACTGAATTTGAGGATTGTCTTCCTTGCTCAAGCCATAATATTCTTGGTTCAAGTCAGCATAGAGATTGTTTAAGAACTCGCTTGTCAAGACTTCACCATTTTGATCGGCTTGGTGAATAGCATGTTCAAATTCAGCAAATTGAGTTTGGCGGAACACTGTTCCACGGAAACCATCCAAGAAGTTATTGAGAATAGCGAAGCGTGTTGCGTCATCTTGAACTTCTTGCAATAATTTTTCAGTTAAGATATTTTCATTGGTTGTTGAAGCAATTTCTGCCAAGAAGATTGAGTAATCTCCGTATACATAAGGTTGGGTTTCACGCGTGTAGCTTGAATGCATACTATGACCTGTCTCATGTACAAGAGTAAAGAGATTATCGAGATTATCTTGCCAGTTAAGAAGCATAAAGGCGTTAGTATCGTAGGAACCACCAGAGTATGCACCTGAACGCTTTGCCTTGGTTTTCATACACATCAATCCAACGTTCGCTAAAGGCGCGTTTTACACGACTCAAGTAATCCTCACCAAGAACAGCTAAAAGCTTCTTCTGCCTTCTTCAAAGGCTTCCTCATAAGTAAAAGCTGTATTCTACTGAAGACAATGGTGTATAGACATCGTACATCTTGAGGTCTGGAATACCCAAGATTTTTGAACGAAGTGCCAGATAACGATGCAATAATGGCAAATGCTTACGAACAGCAGATACTAAGTTGTCATAGACACTTTCTGGAACAAAGTTCGCTGCAAGAGCTGCTTCACGCGCACTCTTGTAGTTACGAACTTTTAGCACGATAGTTTTGTACTTTTGACATTTGGTCTGCAGGGTTTTTAGCGTAAGTGTGCTGGTATTGCTCATAGGTAGAGTATAGGGCTTCATATGCACCACGACGAACTTCACGGTTCTTAGATTCTACTAAGCGCATATAGACACCGTGTGACAACTGCACTTCATTTCCATCTTCATCTTTAACAAATGGAAAGACGATATCTGCATTATCTAAGATAGCAAAGGTTTCACTAGCTGCACCGAAGATTTCACCAGCACCTGCTAACAACTCTTCTTCACGTTGTGAAAGGACATGGTCCTTATTTTGCAAGAGTTTATCAAAGAAGTGTTTATAAGGCTGGAGTTTTGGTTCTTCTGCTAAAAAGTTTTGATACTGCTCTTCAGTAATTGCCATAAATTCTGGCTCATAGAAAGAAAAGACCTGGTCGAGTTGACTATAAAGAGTCATTGCTTTTGCATAGTATTCTTGATATTTAGCAACTCGTGTATCCTGGTCGTTTTTCATATGAGCATAGACATAGAGTTTTTCAAGACGACGACTCAAATCCAAATAACGCTCTGTAATGTTAAGAAGGCTTTCTGCGCTATCCAAAAGATGCCCTTCAAGGCTAGCTGCTTCTTTTGTATCCTCGGTTAATAGGGCTAATTCTTCTTCCCATTTTTGGTCTGTTTCAAAGATCGTTGATAGATCCCATGTATCTTTTTCATTGATTTCATTTCGTTGTAATACCATAAATTTCCTCCATCCTTTCTATTTTACCATATTTTTCGAGAAATAATGCTGATAAAAGGCAGGTGGATAGAGCTTTTGTTGCTGATTTTGTGGATTCAGTTCATAATAAGCCTGAAAGTTGCGGTAATAATCATATAGATTTTGACTTATCTGACAAAAATGACCATGTTCTATCGGCCTTACTTGGGGATACCAGTCCTGAGTCTTCAAATTTAAATAGATTTTCTCCTCTCAAAGTAAGCTTGAGCTTGTTGCTTCATCCAATAGGGAGTTTTGATAATAGAGTTGTTTTTGAATGTAAACGACAAATATTTCTGTCTTGCTCAACTGAAAAAGTACTAAGAGTTTGTTGCTGATAAGGACTACGTAAAATTTCTAGAAGATTTCCTTTGCCATAAGAAAATTCCTTGACCTGATAATGGAGTTTTCCTTTCAAATCTTGGTGAAGGAGGTACTTGAGTCTCAAAACTTGTTTTTTATGGTCTAACTCCCAAAGATAAAATCCCATATTATTACTAAAATAAAGAAAATCTCTTTGAAGTTTAGTTAGTCGCTCTTTTAGCCAGAGCTTTTCTCCCAGTAGCCAAAGAACTTGAATTCCCAAACTTCGATAACCATTGCTTCTCTCCCGTAAAAGTTCACAAGAAATAGGACTACACTGAACTTCCAGTGCTAATTGCTTATTGATGAAAGATATCTGCGATTTGCTTAAGTTCAGGAATCGGATATTCCATTTCTACTTCAGCATCTTTCTTAGCCCAATTAAAAAGTGCCACCTTATTTCTCTAAATGTTCTGGTCCTTCATTTCTCATGATAAAAATCACAACTTTTTAAACTTTCATGCGCAAAATGAGTTCTTACATTTTTCCCTTTTTTTCAAGCGAACACTCGTTCCGCAAGCTGGACAATAATAAGCTTGTTTCTTTACTTCATTCTCTAACGCGTTGATTAAATGACCTTTTTTATCTCTAGCTAAAAACATATACTCTCCTTTTCTAATCCATTCGAAAAGAAAGAGAAGAAAAAGGCTGACCAACTCAACCTTTTTCACATTTAATTCTCAACTATTTCAGATGTTTTCTAATATATTTCTGCAACATGGGAATGAGATTCTGTATTTGATCCTGCTTTATCACCATTACACCATATTCTTGACAACGATGACTGTAAACAGGGGTTAATCTTTTTCCCTGAGCAAACAATCATCTTTCAAACAATTGTCACCCTGCAAAAATGATTGGCATAAACTTCAAGTTCGTTAATAGCTTCAACTGCTAGATCAGTCATTTTACAAGAAATGAAAACTACAGAGTGACCTTTACGAAGAATAACATCAATCTCATTTTGAACATTGTCAGCCTCAGGGAAAATCCCATTCCAGTCAATTTCAGTACCAATCATACATTCATCAAAATACTCTGACTCGAGGGCTAGTAAATAGATATACAATTCTAAAATATGCCCTTTAGTTCGACATAACAGATGTGCTTCTGGTGTTGGGAATGTATAAGTGACAGTATCTGTTGTTTCCTCTTCTACTTTTCAATAAATTAGCTTTTTGTGAACAAAGGAATCAAGCTACTGGGGTAAGAATAAATTTTTCCATTACTCTCCAAAACTTTTGCTGTTTCAGCGTGAAAATCATTTGTTTTTGCCAGTGCAAAGAATTGGGTAATCTGATACCATTTTTCAGGATTTTCGATAGCATATTTGGCCAATTTTTTAATAGCTAGCACTTGCTTATTAGAATGCTGAGGCCTTCTTGATTTAAGGACTTTTCCACCACGTAAAGCTATCAATTGTTCAATGGATAAACTAGGAATCTCTAACTTTTTATCATAAATCTTACCCCTTTCCCAGGCATACTGCTTTCCTTGTTCAACATCCATAGCAATAATGGGAATACCTTTCTCCAAACCATACTGATATAGAACTATTGCTAATAGATTATCTCCACCAAAAACATCGATGGTCACTGTCTCAAAATCATTGATAAATACGTCTAATTCCTGGCAGATTTTTTCTAGGTGAAATTGTCGAAAATGTACTTGTTTTAAGTGTGGAACTTGTTCCATTAGAAAAATGCTTCAAGGATAGCTTTTCTTCCTCAGCAATTTTTCTTGTAGAAAGGTATAAAATCTCATCACAATCATTGACAAAAGCCTGGTAGACATTTTTCTCAATGGTATGACGATCGTATAGTTCAATTAAAAGACTAGTCATCTTAAGACCTCCTAGACAAAAAAGTCTGAAAGAATAGTGGTCGATCAGAATCGTTTTAAAAACTATCACAATTCTGTTTAAATTTCATCGACTTCTCCTACTTCTAGTATAGCATAAATTGAGATTTTCCCTTTCTTATTAGGGTAACAAATAAGGAATAGAAAACGACTGCTCTCTATTCCTTTTATTCATTTATTTTACTTTTTTTAGCTAACATGGTTTGCAAAAAGCGTAGTTGGATACGATTTCCGTTTTCATCACGACGGTGGAGATGGCCAGGATTTTCATTGTACTTGATTAATTCCCAGTCCTTGTAGTAATTTGCCAACTCACCCTCTTTGAAGGTAAATGGGAAATTAACTGAACATGGATAATCTTCCGTATCCATAGCACACACAATCAAATTGTAACCTCCAATTGAGGTTTGTTCCTGCATGTTTTTGAATAATAGCTGGAATACGATCTGCTTGTAAAAACATGAGAACAACCGTTGATACGATAAAATCGTAAGTTTGTCCAATGCTAGCTGAATTGATATCGTAGAGACCGACAGGCATTTCTAAATCTTCTTGCTCCACAATGCTTTGCAAGATTTCAAGAGATAGCTCATTTTGATCAACTGCTGTAACATCAAAGCCATGTTGAGCTAGAAAGAGTGCATTTCTTCCTTGACCACATCCTAGGTCTAGTGCCTTACATGGTTTTACTGTCTCCATAGCTTCTAAAACTTCCGAATGAACTGGATTGCTATTGTATTTCTTAGGGAAATAATCCTCTGGTTTACAATAAAATTCCAAGTACCATTCCACATCATCTGTGGCAGCTTCTACTCTGTGCCAGGCTTGAGGTTGTGCCATAGGATTATCAGCACCTGCTTCAAAAAAAGTGCTCAGCTAAAACTTCCCCGTCTTCAGTCAACTCAATAAACTTAAGAGTCCCTTTTAATACGGTAATCTTGCCCCAGGTTCCGACCTTAGTATTGTGTTTTCTTTGAACAGCTTCTGGCATGGTGTCTTTATTCCAGACAGGCATGCGTTTGTAGGCAACTAGTTTTTCCATATTCTTCACTCTTTCTATCGATGGTTAACAGCTTTCATCACGCGTTCAATATCACGATCTTGCTCACGTCGTTTGATAGACTCACGTTTATCGTAATCGTGTTTCCCTTTTGCAAGTCCTAAAAGAAGCTTGGCATAACCATCTTTGATATAAACTTTAAGAGGAACCAAGCGTCATACCCTGTTCCTTTGGTTTCTTGCTCTAATTTCTGGATTTGTTTTTTTATGAAGGAGAAGTTTTACGACGACGTTCTGGCTCCTGATTCCAGATATTTGCCCTCTTCATAGGGAGCGATATGGACATTACTCAGCCAAACTTCCCCATTCTTAACCTGGGCAAACCCATCTTTCAGATTGATGCGAGCTGCTCGAACACTCTTTGATCTCAGTTCCTGTCAGAACCATTCCTGCTTCTAGCGTATCTACGATTGTATAGTCGTGGTGCGCCTTTTTATTTTGCGCGACGACCTTTCCCTCGCCCTTTGCCATGCTTGGCTCCTTTCTTTGCTACTTCTTTATAAAAAGGTTTCTTGCTTTTTTTCTTCTTGTCTTTTGGAGAATGCTTGCGCTTATCACCTAAGCGACCAGATTTTCTCTTGTCTTCTTTCTTATCTGAACGACGCCCTCTATCCTTACGACCAGAGTCTTTCAAACCTTTTTCAATGACATCAAATTCACTTGGAATAAAGGAGAAATCAATCTCACCAGTCATCTTATCAGCTCTTTCGACACGAATACGGATCTGCTGTCCCACTCGGAAGGTAATTCCTGATTTCTCCCCACGAAGAGTCAAATCACGTTCGTTAAAATGATAAAACTCAGGCAGATTTGTGATGTGAATCAAGCCTTCGACTGTATTTGGCAATTCAACAAAAAGACCAAATTTAACGATACTTGAAACAACTGCATCATACTCTTCACCAACGTACTCTTCCATGTACTCAGCTTTTTCATGGCTTCGACTTCACGCTCTGCCTCGATAGCTCGACGCTCACGGTTGGAAGATTGGGTGGCAATCTCTGGAATGACCTGTTCAAAATGCTCCGCTACTTCCTTTAGAACGTCCATAGTCACGAATCATCCGGTGAACAAGGAGGTCAGGATAACGACGAATCGGGCTGGTAAAGTGAGTGTAGTAGTCTGCAGCTAATCCATAGTGACCGTGATTATGCTCAGAATAACGAGCCTGCTGCATCGAACGCAGAAGCATCATGGATAATACATCCGCATATGGCTCTCCCTCAACAGCACTCATGATGTCTTGGAGGGCTTCCTGACTTATCTCACTGGCAGTCCCATAGATTCGTAATCCAAAACTTGAAGCGTAATCAATAAACTTTCTGAACTTTCTCAGCTTTAGGCTTCCTCATGGATACGATAGATAAAAGGTAGGTCCAGCTTGCTAAAGTGCTCGGCAACTGTTTCGTTAGCAATCAACATAAAGGACTCAATCATACGTTCAGCAACACCACGATGACGAAGGACAATATCAACTGGCTTGCCTTTTTTATCGACTAAAATCTTAGCTTCATTGGTATCAAAATTTAAGAGCTCCACGCTTAATTCGCATACTTTCAAAAGTTTCATGGAGCTTGGCCATAAGTTCGATACTAGGAACAATTTTCTTATACTCTTGTCTCTTCTCCTCGTCACCTGCTAGGATGTCATTGACATCACTATAAGTCATACGGAAAACTTGTCTTGATAACAGTCTGTGTAATCGTATAATTACGAACACGACCATTTTTATCAATCTCCATAATAGCAGACTGAGTCAAGCGGTCCACTTGAGGGTTAAGAGAACAGATTCCGTTTGAGAGGCGCTCTGGCAGCATTGGAACTACACGGTCTGTCACATAGACAGAGGTCGCACGATTGAGAGCTTCCTTATCTAGAGCAGATCCCTCTGTCACATAGTAGGAGACATCGGCAATGTGAACACCTAGTTCGATATTTCCATTTTTCAATGGTTTGATATGAACAGCATCATCCAAAGTCCTTTTGCATCCGCACCATCTATAGTAAATGTAATTTCATCTCCTAAGATCCAGACGACCTTCAAAATCCTTCTCAGATGGTAGCATCCGGACACTTTTCTGCTTCTTTAAGAACAGCCTCTGGAAACTCAGATACAATATCCATTGATTCCAAGACCTCGAGGACATCAATCCCTGCATCTGTAGAATGTCCAACCACATCTAGGACACTAGCGACAAAGAAATCGTGTTTCTTACTTGGGTACTTATCAATAAAGACCTTGAGAACTTCTGTACCGTCTAATTGAATAGCTGGCTTCTTAACGTAGATTGGTTGACTAATCTTTTGATTTTTTGAACGGATGTAACCTGCATACTTGGGTTTTTCCTCATCAAGAACGATTTGACCAACAACCGTCGTCAAACTGTGTTCTAAAATATCGATAATCTTTGCTTCAGCTGCTGTTCCTTTTTGACGATCTGCAACCTTCTTGATTACAATTTCAACAGTATCGCCATCAATGGCATAGTTAACATCATTTTTTCCTACAAAAAGGTCATCTTCTTCCCCTTCTAGGCTAACAAAACCAAAGCCATTTTTATGGGCATGAAAAGTTCCTTTAAGAGTAATCTCGTGTTTCTTCTTTTGGTCCAAGGTGAGACTACCATCTTCTTCAAAGCGAATTTGGTGCTTTCTTTCCATCAGGGACAAGGTTTTAATGAGCTCTCGAAAGTCCTTGGAACCATCCTTTCCAAGAGCTTGAGCCAAGTCATTTACAGTGACTCGTCCCTTTTCTTTTTAAATATTCTTTTTATTCTATCTTTCATGTTTTTCTTTCTAGATTGTTAAAATTTTTTCTTTTTGGTGTAAAACCTTATTTCTTTCAAAAATAAAAAAATAGGCAAAGACCTAGTCTCGCCCATTATTTTCTTATCTACTTGATAATACCGTCAATGCTAAGGCAATGGCTAGCCAGAAAAAGACTAAGATTCCTGTCAAACGTTGCATTACGGCTTCAAAACCACGCGCTTTGCTACGTTCAAACAAATCACCTGAGCTGGCATCAAATACATTGCTAGATTGATTTTTTTAGTTGGTTGCATAAAAATTGCAATCACAATCACAACAGATAATACTAATAAAATGGTTAATAATAGGTTATACATATCAAACTCCTTAAAATCCCTATTATTCTACCATAATTTCTACTTAGATTCAAGATGTAGAGTCACTTTTCTTTCTTTGGGACAATACTTTAAGACTTCAATCTTATCTGGATGTGTTTTGGAGTTCTTACTGGTTAGATAATTCATGCTTTGCCACAAGAGGAGCATTTTAGATTAATTTTTACACGCACTAGATTTTTTTGTATTTGATACTATTTTCAATCTAAGATGACTTTGAACAAACAATACCAAAATTCTCCTTCCTAACAAAGTTAATTTATAGACACATTTCTTCAAGCAACTGAACTACTTGAGCTATCAACTGTTCCTGATTTCCATTATTATCTAGACTGTGACTAGCCAGACTAATTTTTTTCTTTCTAAAGGCCATTGAGAGTTTAAACAGGGATTCAGCTGCTTCTTTTTGAAATTTGGTCCCGTTTCATTAATCGCTCAATTGAACATCACGATTTACATAGACTAACCAAGTTTCGTCAAACCATGAAGCATAGTTCTGCTCAAAAAGCAGGGGAATATCCATGAAAAAGAGAGCTTCAGTCTGAGCCAAACTGATTTTCGTAAAATGAGCTAACTCCTCACGAATAATTTCTCCTTGGGTTCTCTTAGACCATTCCTGCTCTTCAGGGCTTTGAAAAAAATAAGGCTAGCCAGAATGGGGCGATTCAGTTCACCATTTTCAAGAAGGATCTTCTCCCCAAAAGTGCTCCACTAAAATCTGATAGAGACGTCCACCTGGTTTTTGTAGTTGGTGGACGACGGGCATCCACATCAACGACTTGAAACCCTTTTGTGTCTTAAGAAAAATTTGTGACAGTGGACTTCCCAGATGCAATGCCTCCAGTAATTCCAATGATTTTAGCCATTACTTCCTCCTTTGACACTTAGGACAAAAGTGAGTTCCACGACCACCAAGTTGAATCTTTTTCGATGATGGTTTCCGCAACGCGAACAAAGCTTGACCTGCCTTGTCGTATACTTGATGAAATTCCTGCATGGTGCCATCTTCTCCAAAAGCATTGGTATAGGTTCGGATAGTGGAACCCTCCCTTTTCAACAGCCTGTCCTAGAACCTTAATCGTTTCATCATGGACTTTTCTAGCCTCTTGGGGAGCTTAAACTATTAGAAGTTCTAGAAACGGATGAACTCTTCGCTCTCCAAAGAACTTCATCAACATAGATATTTCCTAATCCTGCTACAAAGTCTGGTCGAGAAGATGCGATTTGATTGGTTTTTAGACTTTTTCAAGGCTAGTTTTAAAATCTTCCTAAATCAAAATCTTGCTCAGTCGGTTCCGGACCAATTTTTTTAGAAATAAAGTAAGCTTCTAAAAAGCTTCGGGAGCAAGCAATTCCATAGTCCCAAACTTACGAACATCCTCATACACCAAAGTACCACCATCTTCAAAATGAATCAAAATATGAGCGTGTTTACGTTCTGGAACTTGGTCTGGGTAATAAAAATACTTGCCTTCCATTCTCAAATGTGAGATAAGGACTTTGTCGGATAAATAGAAAAGTAGATACTTGCCACGACGTCCCATTGATTTGAGATAACTTGACCAGGCATTTCCTTTCGAAATTGGTCCAAATCAGTCTTTAATCATCTTGGGGTAACGAATGTCAATGTTTGAAATCTTCTTCCCCAGAATCAATTTTTCTAGTCCGCCGAACCGTTTCGACCTCAGGTAATTCAGGCATAGCTCCTCCTTTTCTAAAAACAAGAAGCAGGCTACTGCCCACCTCTTCTTAATATTCTTTTTCGTTGTAACCAAAATCAGCAAGATCTAATTTCTTATCGCGCCAATTTTTCTTAACTTTGACCCATGTTTCTAGGAAGACCTTGTCCCCTAGCATGAGTTCGATATCTTTACGAGCCATGGTTCCAATTTTTCTTGAGCATGGCACCACCTTTACCGATGATAATCCCTTTTTGGCTGTCACGCTCGACCATAATGGTTGCTCGGATATGAACTTTATCGGTTTCCTCATCTCGTTTCATAGAATCAACCACTACTGCAACTGAGTGTGGAATTTCCTCACGCGTTAAGTGTAACACTTTTTCACGAATCATCTCTGATACTAGGAAACGCTCTGGGTGATCTGTGATTTGATCTGACGGGAAATATTGGAAACCTTCTTCTAAGTTTTCGCTCAAAATATCGATCAAACGCGAAACATTATTTCCTTGAAGAGCTGAAATCGGTACAATTTCCTTAAAGTCCATCTGATTACGGAAGTCATCGATTTGAGCCAAAAGTTGATCAGGGTGTACCTTATCAATTTTGTTGACCACTAAAATCACTGGAACCTTAGCAGCCTTGAGTCGTTCGATAATCATATCGTCACCCTTACCACGAGGCTCATCAGCTGGCACCATGAAAAGCACTGTATCGACTTCACGAAGAGTGCTATAGGCTGACTCTACCATGAAAATCTCCAAGAGCTGTCTTTGGTTTGTGAATTCCCGGCGTATCGATAAAGACAATTTGTTCCTTATCCGTAGTGTAGATTCCCATAATCTTTGTTGCGCGTTGTCTGCGCCTTGTCACTCATGATGGCAATTTTTTGCCCCATGACATGATTCAAAAAAGTTGACTTCCCAACATTAGGGCGCCCTAAAATGGCTACAAAGCCTGATTTAAATGTCATAGTTACCTCTTTAATATTTAAAATAGTAAATCCCAAATCCTAGGGATGAAAATGATAAGTCCAGTCACTGCAGCAAATAAAGACACAACAAGAACTGCACCTGCAGCCATGTCTTTAGCCTTCTTTGCAAGCATATCGAAGTGATAATGGCTAGCCAAATCCACTACATTTTCAATGGCTGAATTCAAAATCTCAAAAGCAATTACTAGGAAAATGCTTAATAGGAGAAAGAGCCATTCAATTTTTGAAACCTGAAAAACAAAGCCTGCAAGAACAACCAAAAGAGATGTTACTGCATGCTTTCTCATATTACGCTCTTCTTGGAAGGCAGTAAAAATACCTGTTAGGGCAAAATCTAAACTTGAGAGCAAGTCACGATTTTTCCATTTTCGTTTATTGTCTTGTGAGTCCATAGGCTGTCAAAATTTCTTCTTGTAAACCGAACATCTCCGCTTCTTCTTCCGGAGTGTAGTGATCATAACCGTTAATATGTAAAAATCCATGAACCGCTAGAAAGCCCATTTCACGTTCGAAGCTATGGCCATACTCCTCAGCCTGCTCCTTAGCCTTGTCAATTGAAATAAATAGCTCACCGATATAAGCATCAAATTCTGACATCATTTCTGCTAGATCAGGGTCTTCTGCCAAATCTTCCTCATCAAAAGCAATTTCTATTTCAGGCTTATATTCAAGGCTGATGACATCTGTTGGACGGTCAGTATCACGAAACTCTAAATTGAGTTCATGACTGCGTTCATTGGTCACAAAAGTGACTGCCATCTCCTTGTCTTCTTTTCCAATTTTTTTAGCAGCAAATTTCAAAATTTCTTGTGTTTGCTTTAAAATTTCTTCAGAAACCTGACCAGTTTCATCTACCATTTCAATATACATGTGCTTCTCGATTCTCTTTACTTGGGTTTATTATACCATATTTCTATGATTTTATTCTACCTTTTTGATATAATACTATGGAATACATTCATAAGGAGAGAACCATGTCATTTGATGGATTTTTTTTACACCACATGGTTGAGGAATTGCGAGCTGAATTACTAAACGGTCGCATTCAAAAAATTAATCAACCCTTTGACCAAGAATTGGTCTTACAAATCCGTAGCAATCGCCAAAGTCATCGTCTGCTCCTTTCTGCTCACCCTGTTTTTGGACGCATCCAGTTGACAGAAACGACCTTTGAAAACCCTGCTCAACCTTCTACCTTTATCATGGTTTTGAGGAAATATTTACAGGGTGCTGTTATCGAGTCTATCGAGCAGATTGAAAAACGATCGAATCGTTGAAATCACTGTTTCTAACAAAGAAATGAGATCGGAGACGATATTCAAGCCACCCTCATCATTGAGATTATGGGTAAACATAGTAATATTCTCCTTGTAGATAAGTCTAGCAACAAAGTTCTTGAGGTTATCAAACACATTGGTTTCTCTCAAAATAGTTACCGTACACTCCTACCTGGTGCAACGTACATAGCCCCACCAAGTACAGAGGCTCTCAATCCTTTTACCATCAAGGATGAAAAACTTTTTGAAATCCTACAAACACAGGAATTGACAGCTAAAAATCTTCAAAGCCTCTTTCAAGGTTTAGGCCGTGATACAGCAATTGAATTAGAGAATTTATTAACTGATGATAGACTTTCTAATTTCCGTAAATTTTTTAATCAAGAAACAAATCCATGCTTAACTGATAAGTCTTTTTCTTGTGTCCCTTTTTCAACTAAAATTGAAGGACATTTTTCAAGCTTATCTCAACTTCTTGATGTTTTTTACAAAGATAAGGCAGAACGTGATCGTGTCAAACAGCAGGCTAGTGAACTCATTCGTCGTGTTGAAAATGAACTACAAAAAAATCGCCAAAAACTAAAGAAACAAGAAAAAGAACTTCAAGCTACCGAAAACGCAGAAGAATTCCGTCAAAAAGGCGAGTTACTAACGACTTTCCTTCATCAAGTTCCAAACGACCAAGACCAAGTCATCTTGGATAACTACTACACCAATCAGCCTATCACAATTTGCTCTCGATAAAGGCTTTAACACCAAACCAAAATGCTCAAAAAAATACTTCAAACGTTATCAGAAGTTAAAAGAGGCTGTCAAATATCTGACTGAACTAATTGAAGAAACCAAGGCTACCATTCTTTATCTGGAAAGCGTCGAAAACAGTCCTCAACCAAGCTGGGCTAGATGAAATTGCTGAAATTCGTGAAGAATTAATTCAAACAGGCTTTTATTAGAAGACGCCAACGCGAGAAAAATTCAAAAAGCGTAAAAAAGCCAGAGAAAATATCTGGCTAGCGATGGTAAAACCATTATTCTCGTTGGACGAAACAATCTTCAAAACGAGGAATTAACCTTTAAAGATTGCACGCAAAGAGGAACTTTGGTTTCCATGCTAAGAGATATCCCCAGGAAGCCACGTGGTCATCTCAGGAAACCTCAATCCTTCTGACGAAGTCAAGACGGATGCTGCAGAACTCAGCAGCCTACTATTCGAAAAGGACGTCTTTCTAATCTCGTTCAAGTGGATATGATTGAGGTTAAAAAAACTCAATAAACCGACTGGTGGAAAACCTGGTTTTGTTACCTATACCGGGTCAAAAAAACTCTTCGTGTTACACCTGATTCTGAGAAAAATTGAATCCATGAAAGTTGTAATATCAGTCTTATTTTAAAAACATTATTACTTCACTTTTTACACAAAAAAATAGGAGGGAGCTCAATGCTACGGCATATTAAATCAACTATAACTATTATATTTCGGAGCTGCTATCTTCGCCTTCGGACTTACCTATTTTGTTGTTCCACATCACTTGTTCGAAGGTGGAGCAACAGGGATAACCTTGATTACCTACTATCTCTTTAATATCCCTATTTCGCTGATGAATATCTTAATTAATATCCCTCTCTTCCTACTAGCTTGGAAAATATTTGGACTAAGATCACTATATTCCAGTCTACTTGGAACCATTGCCGTCTCCGTCTGGTTAGCTATCTTTGAGAAGATTCCTCTTCAGTTTAACCTTGAAGGAGATCTCGTTGTCGTGGCTTTAGTAGCTGGTGTCCTCCTAGGTGTTGGACTCGGTGTTATTTTCAACGCGGGTGGAACAACTGGTGGTACTGATATTGTCGCTCGTATCCTTAATAAATACACCAATATCTCTGTTGGAAAATTGCTTTTTGGACTTGATTTTCTGATTCTAATGTTGATTTTAATCATCTTCCAAGACCTACGTCTTGTAACCTATACTCTCTTATTTGACTTCATCGTTTCAAGAGTTATTGACTTAATCGGTGAGGGTGGATATGCTGGAAAAGGATTTATGATTATCACTCAAAAACCGATGGAATTAGCCGATAAAATTAACGAAGAACTCGGTCGTGGTGTTACCTTTATCTCAGGACAAGGCTACTATAGCAAAAAGGACTTAAAGATTATTTACTGTATTGTCGCAAGAAATGAAATTGTCAAGATGAAAGAAATGATTCATACAGTTGATCCGATGGCCTTTATCACTATCACGGAAGCTCACGAAATCCTTGGAGAAGGGTTTACTTTCCCAGCAAGAGACGAGGTTTCTTAACCTAAAAATAAAAAAAGTAACTTCAACTAGTTGAAGTTACTTTTTTTGTCATATCATCAATTATTTTTCAGCTGTAAGTGCAGCCATTGTGATGTAGTTGTATGGTTTGTTGAAGTGTGGCAAGAAGAATAGGTCAGTCAATGCCAACTTGTCGATTGTTACATGTTCTTGGATAGCAAGTGAGAACATGTGGATAGCCATAGAATTGCTAGAATCACGAGATACCATTTGAGCACCAAAGGATTTCACGGCTATCTTTATCAAAGACAATCTTGATAGCTACTTCATAGTTATCATGTTTCATAAATTCTGGTTTTTGAAGGTCGTTAAATCCAGTTTCAGTTGCATTGTAACCTGCAGCTTTTGCTTTTTCAAGTGTCAAACCAGTTGAAACCATGTGAAGACCATAGATTGAGATACCGTTTGATCCTTGAACACCGATTCCTTCAAGCTCATGTCCACAAGCGTTGTAAGCACTACGATACCAGTACGAACAGCGTTTGATGCAAGGGCAATGTAGCTAGTGTCTTTACGAGCGTTGTCATAAACAGTCGCACAGTCACCAACAGCGTATACACCTGGGATTGAAGTTTCTTGTTTCTTGTCTACAAGGAAAGCACCGTTACGGAAGAGTTCGATCTTACCATCAGCAAGAGCTGTGTTTGGACGAAACCAACTGCAAGAACAACCATATCCACATCAAATGTTTCTTTATCAGTGATCAAGCGTTCAACTTTTCCTTCACCTTCGATAGCTTTAACTGTTTGACCAAGTGCCAAACGGATGTTGTGGTCTTCCAAGTTTTTAGCCATCATTTGTGTGAAGTCTTTGTCATAGTATCCGTTCAATACTGTGTCAACGATATCAACAAGGACAACTTCTTTCCCAAGACGTTCGAAAGCTTCGGCAAGCTCAACACCGATGTAACCACCACCGACAACAGCGATGCGCTCAAGGTGTTTGCTCTTATCCGCAAGTTTGTTGATAACTTCTTCAGCATTTTGGTACAATTTAACGAATTGTACGTTTTCAAGAGTTGCTTTGAACTCACGGTTACCTTTAACGATTTCAACACCTTCGATTGGTGGCAAGATTGGAGTTGAACCAGTAGCGAAGATCAATTTATCATAAGATTCTTTGTGTTCTTTACCTTCACTTCTGCAGTAACAACTTTGTTGTCGTAGTCGATTGAAAGAACTGGTGAGTTCATGTAAACTTTAGCACCTTTTGCTTCCAATTTTTCTTTTGTCAGAGTAGAACAAACCTTCAGCGTCCGTCAATTTGTTCACCAATCCAAAAGTGCCATTCCGCATCCAAGGAATGAAATGTTTGAGTTTTGGTCAAATACAACGATTTCGTTTTCGTTTCCAAAATTATCCAACATAGTGTTGATACATGCAGTTCCAGCGTGGTTAGCACCCACAACTACGATTTTACTCATAAGATAAATCCTACCTTTATTTTTATTTACCTCTCAAGTATATCATTATCTGTGAACGTTTTACAAGATTTTTTTGACCCGAATTGATATTTTAGCAATTTTTCTAATCTATATTATCTTATTTAAAAATTGTTTTCATCAGTTTCTCAATTCTGAATAACTTTTCTAAAATCTTATAAGCATATTTCTTGACTTTTTGTAAAAAATAATTTGTGAAAACGTTGACTTTATGATATTCTATTTATATGGAAATGAAATATAAATCTTTAGAATTTCTATCAATTCAAGATTTATACTCTTTCCAATCGATTTGAAGGGAGTTGATTTTTTGCCTCTCAGTTCATCATCTGAGCGATTAATGGAACTACGATTACTATTTCCTTAGTACATGAACAAGCCGATAATCTTCTCCGTCAAGCTTTTTGATTTGCTCAAGGAACTTGAATTCCGTTTCAATGCTAACAGTACTGAATCAGAATTGATGGAAATTAACTATCAAGCAGGTATTGCCCCAGTTAAAGTCCACCCTGATTTATTTGAACTGATTTCATTTAGGGTTTTAGAACATAGTCTAGCACCTGATAGTCATCTCAATATCAGTATCGGTCCTCTGGTTCCAAACCTGGCGTATTGGTTTTTTTCCGATGCAAAGGTTGCTAGTCCTGAAGAAATTGCTTCATGTCTTACCATTGATAGACCCTCATTTTATTAAACTCGATTCAATCAATTCTACGGTTTTCCTAGAAAAAAAGGGAATGAAAATTGACTTAGGGGTGTTTAGCAAAGGGGTACAGTGCAGATAAGGTTGCAGCTTTCTTAAAAGAAAATGGCGTCACCTCTGCTCTTATCAATCTTGGAGGAAACATCCTCACAATTGGGAACAACCAATCAAAAGATGGACGTCCGTGGCAAATCGGCATTCAAGATCCAAATAATCCACGCGGTAATCACCTGATGACCTTGTCTATTACTGGAAAATCAGTGGTTACATCTGGGATTTATGAACGGCATCTTGAAATCAACGGCAGGATTATCATCACATTTTTGATAGTGAGACAGGTTATCCCATTGAAACGGATTTTAGCTAGTTTAACCATTGTATCTGACCGCTCTGTTGACGGCGAGATATGGACCACTCGTTTGTTTGGCGAACGTAGCGCCTCTATTATGTGGCAAGTCGAAAATATTGATGGTATCGAAGCCATTCTCATTTATAAAGATGGACATGTCGCTTGTTCATCTGGTATCCAACGGTAATTAATTAATAATGCAAAAGAGAAAGGAAAGCCCATGCTTAAACTTATTGCTATTGTAGGAACAAACTCAAAAACGTTCCACAAACCGCCAACTGCTTCAATATATGCAGAAACACTTTTGCTGACAAAGCAGAAATCGAATTGGTAGAAATTAAAGATCTGCCTGTATTTAACAAACCAGCTGACAAACAAATCCCAGCTGAAGCTACGGAAATCGCTGCTAAAATCGAAGCTGCTGATGGAGTTATTATCGGTACACCTGAATACGATCACTCAATCCCAGCTGTTCTTATGAGCGCTCTTGCTTGGATTTCATATGGTGTATTCCCACTTTTGAACAAACCTGTTATGATTACAGGTGCTTCATATGGTACACTCGGTTCTTCACGTGCTCAATTGCAACTTCATCAAATTCTTAAATGCTCCTGAAATCAAAGCAAATGTTCTTCCCAGATGAATTCTTGCTTTCACATTCTCTTCAAGCATTTGATCAAAATGGTGACTTGGTAGATCTTGATGTCATCAAGAAATTGGATGCCATCTTTGATGACTTCCGTATCTTTGTTAAAAGTTACTGAGAAATTGCGTAACGCTTTAAGAACTTCTTCGCAAAAGATGCTGAAGATTTTGATTGGGAAAAATTTGTAAGATAGGAGATCGAAAAAGAATGAAATTTGTTGGACTTGTTGGATCAAACTACGATCAATCATATAACCGCAAACTCTTGGAGTTCATCCGCCGTCAGTTTAAATTTAAATTTGAACTAGAAGTTTTGGAAATCGATGAAGTTCCAATGTTTAACCAAGACGAAAAAATGGGACGACAGCTTCCAGTTGCGCCTTCTTTACAACAAAATTACTCGAGCTGATGGTGTGATTATTGCTACTCCAGAGCACAACCACGATTTCTGCTTCACTTAAGTCAGTCCTTGAATGGCTTTCATATGAAGTTCATCCATTTGAAAAACAAACCAGTTATGATTGTGGGTGCTTCATATTATGACAAGGTACTTCACGTGCTCAAGTTCACCTTCGTAAAATTCTTGATGCACCAGGGTAAATGCCTCACATTACCAGGTAATGAGTTCCTTCTTGGAAAAAGCCAAAGAAGCTTTTGATGCAAACGAAATATTATTAACGAAGGAACTGTTAAATTCCTTGAAACTTGCTTAGATAACTTTGTCAAATACGTAGAGTCGTATCTAATTTGAAAAAAACCAAAACCAATTGAACCAGAAGACTTTGGATTGTGGAAAAACCAATTGCCACAACTATTACAGAAGTTGACCCTGATGATCCAGAATGGGTAGAAAAAGTTGCAGAAATCACAGGAGCTGTATCTGGTGATACATACGTTAAACTTGACCATGGTATCCTTACAGTTAATCAAATCGATATGTTCTTGAAAAGCTATGCCTTTTGAATTGACATATGCTGATGATAACAACCAATTCCTCTACTACAACAACGCTCATCAAGATCCAGAAACAATGTTTGCCGAAACGTGCCACCTCAATCAGGTAGCCGTATGTCAACAGTTCACGGATCACTTCCACCTGCACGTATGAAGAACGTTGAGTGGGTTATCGGTACGCTTCGCAATGGCAACCAAGAATACGTACGTACAATTGTTCCTGGTTCTCCAGCAGGTGTTATCAATACTCACAACTACCAAGCTATGTACTATCCTGATGGATCATATGCTGGTATCAATGAAAGTGTCTTTAACTTTCCAACCATGGCTTGACTGGTACTTGAAAGAAACTGGTCAACGTTTGGTGAGGCAGTAGCGACCTTTCGCTCCTGCTGCGGGTCATGGTGATGCAGATGCTACTTCTGGCGCTTCTGACTCAGCTGATGGCGGGCCATGGAGGTGGCAGATGCTACTTCAGGTGCTAGTAACTAATAACTAACAAAAGGAACCATTTTGGGTTCCTTTTTAGATACATACAAAACCTCGGTTATCGTGCTACTAACTGAGTTTTGTTTATTTAACTTAGGAATTTGGATCATCAAGACTTCGACCATGCAAGCCTTTTTTCACGTTGTCACCTGACGAAGCTTTTTCCGGTGTCACGTCATTTCCTTCCTCATCCACGATTTTAATTCCTTCAACATGGTGACGAACTGCTCGACGATATCCCTCAATGTATTCTTCACGAAGTTTGGGCTTGTTCTACTTTTTCTTCCGCAGTCAAACCTTCTGTTTTTCTTTTTAGCAAGCTCATTAATACGAGCGATTTTTCTGGTGTCATATTTGGACCTCAATCTTTTTTTAATTTCTATTTTGTATTAAGAAGATTGAAAAGCAGCCACTGTTTTTGCTTTTATTAACAAGTTCAGCAAGGATAGCTAAACGAGTTGTTCTTCACATCAACATCTTCTGCCATAACCATGGTATTGTCAAAGAATGCATCAATTACTGGACTAAGAGCAAATAGTTGCGTTAATTTATCACTAGCTGAACCTTTGCAATTCTAATCTTTCTACAGCTTTGAGCTAGTTCTCTTTCTTGTTCATTTTCAAAGAGACTTGAATCAACTTTGACTGAACCATCTGCCTTTTTCTGCTAAGTTAAAGGCACGAGAGAGAGATTCAACTGATGATTTGTAATCTTCAGTATTTGCAGCTTCAGTTAAAGCTTCTGCGAGCTTCAATCATATCAGAAACAACAAAAATTGAACTTGCTGAGAACAGCTTCTTTGATATCTTTTGCAGTAGAACCCATCATCTTATCAACACGAGCTTTTAATGAAGTTAAGCACTTCTTCTTGATTATCGTAAGTTAGACTTTCAAACGATAAAGCATAAAGGCTCGCAATCAACTCGTCCATTGGAATCTTCAACCAAAGTCTTCCAAGATTCGAACAATTCCCTTGTGTTGCACGATCGGAGAGCATACGGGTCGTTTGAACCAGATGGAATCAAAGCCAACAGAGAAGAAAGATAAAGAGTATCTAATTTATCAGCTAGTGCAAGGATAGCACCAACTTTAGACTCAGGAAGAGCTCCCGTCAGCTGAATCTGGAAGATAGTGCTCACGAATAGCTTGTGCCACTGCAGCATTTTTCACCTAGCAGAAGAGCATACTTTCTCACCCATGATCCTTGAAGCTCATCAAATTCACCAACCATACCAGTTAAGAGGTCAAATTTATAAATGAGCTGCAGCACGAGCAAGATCAATAGATTTCATCAACTGATAGACCAGCTTTTTCAGCTAGCTGGATAGCAATTTGTCTAGTACGAATCATGTGTTCACGAATGAACCAATCTTTTCATGGAAGGTAACGTGTGAAAGTTTAGCAACTAAATCTTCAATCTTGAGTTTTTGATCTTCACGCCAGAAGAATTCTCCATCTTCCAAACGAGCAACCAAAACTTTCTCATTTCCTCGAATGACATTTTTCCCAAGTGTTCAGCATTTCCGTTACGAACTGAAATGAAGTTTGGTTTTAGATTTCCTTCAAGATCACGGACTACAAAAGTAGCGTTGATGAGTTTCCATTGAAGTAACCAAAACTTCTTCTGGGAACTTCTAGGTATTTAGGATCAAAATTACCCATAAAAGCAGTTGGATATTCGACCAAAGTTTAAGACTTCGTTTAAAAGTCCCTTCATCAATCTGTACTTGAACGCCTTGTTCTGCTTCAATTTGCCTTGATTTGTTCACGAATCATATTTTCACGTTCAATGCTATCAGCAATAACATAGACTTTTCGTAAATCCTCTTCGTAACTATCAGCATGACGGATTTCAACTTCATGTCCAAGGAAAGCGATGTCCATCGGCTCACTCTGCCTGAATGGATGTCTAGAAGTCCATATCAAGAGCTTCATCATCCAAAAAGGACTATCAAAGTATGGACAGGACGAATGTATTCAGTATTATTTGCCCAGTGCATGCTTACTGGGAAACTAAGCTAGCTAAGACTTCTGGAATTCCCTAGCAACACTTCCTCTAGCAGGTTTTCCAGCTTCATGCTTTGGTCACATAGACATATTCTTTCACCTTTAATTTCACGAAATTCATATCATCAACTGTCAAGCCTTTTCCACGGACGAATCCTTGGGCTAGCTTTAGAAAAGTTCCTTCTGCATCCAAAGGCGATTTTTCTTAGAAGGTCCTTTAAAATCTTCAGTCAAATCTGTTTGTTGGTCTGCTAAACCAAGTACACGAACAGCCAAACGACGTGGAGTTGAGAAAGGTTTGAATTCCCTTCGTATGAAAGGCGGTTTGTCATCCAAGAACGCTGCCATTTTTCACCTAGTTGTTTTTCACTTGGTGTGACAACATATGCTGGTAACTCTTCGAGTCCTAGTTCTACTAATAAGTTTTTGTCATGTTTTTCCTTTCTACAATAATGTCTTTTATCTGATATGCATTTTGTAGTGGGGACATGCAACTAACTCTTGAGTTCGGAAATCTTTTGTTTTCATAGATTTCCAACAGTCTCTCAAAGTGGTTTGTCAACGTTCTTTGAACCTCAGTTTCAAAAATCTCTATATCCAGCAGGCCTTTATCCCTTTAGCGAGTCTCCGACTTTCTCTGTTCTATGGGACTCACTATGTTCGCCCCATCATCCATTCTTGTAACTCTTATTCTTCCTCTTCTGCTAGGAGTTTTGGCGCGTGTGGCTTCGTCTAGAAGTGGGTAACCGAGTTTCTTGCGTTCTGCGACGAAAGTTTTAGCTACGACACGGGCCAAGTTACGGATGCGAGCAATGTAGCCAGCACGTTTCTGTAACGGATACTGCACCACGTGCATCAAGCGAGTTGAAGGTATGTGAACATTTCAAAACGTAGTCATAGGCTGGGTGACTAAGGCCCAATTCCAGAGTAAACGTCCTGCTTCTTTTTCAAATTTTCTAAAGTTTTCAAAAGCATATCTTGATCAGAAACTTCAAAAGCTGTATTTTTGAGTGTTCGTATTCTGGCTGAAGGAAGATTTCTCCATATTTAACTCCTGGAGCCCATTCAATATCATAAACAGAATCTACTTCCTGAATGTAAGAAGCTAAACGCTCTAAACCATAAGTAACCTCAGCTGTAACAGGACCAGTTGCTAAGCCACCGACTTGTTGGAAAATAAGTAAACTGAGTGATTTCCATACCATCCAAGCAGACTTCCAACCAAGACCAGCTGAGACCAGTTGATGGGTTTTTCCCAGTTGTCTTCAACAAAGCGGATATCGTGTTCCAATGGATTGATGCCCAATTTTCTCCAAAGACTCAAGGTAGAGCTCTTGGATATTTGATAGGTGATGGTTTCATAACCACTTGGAATTGATGGTGTTGGTAGAGACGGTTTGGGATTTTCTCCGTAACGACCATCTGCTGGACGACGAGATGGCTCTACATAGGCTGCGTTCCATGGTTCAGGACCATAGCACGAAGGAAAGTATGAGGACTCATTGTTCCCGCACCTTTTCGTTATCATAAGCCTGCATCAGCATACAACCCGGTCAT
>BNJU01002575.1_pt1 | contig 145580 bp, 165 predicted proteins | sample 8539281 | NCBI WGS metagenome assembly BNJU01 (sample SAMD00202456, study PRJDB9452) | human saliva metagenome | isolation source: human saliva | place: Japan | reverse complement strand
TTATATTTTTTTAAGAACTATGCTTATTGACAAAGAGGCTCAGAGTGTTAAAAATATGAAAAACGGTTTTCATTTTATAAATAAGAAAACGAGAAGAAATTCCTATGTCTGCTTAAACCTGTAGGACAGGATTAGAAAAGGAAGGACGGAGACGGAGGAAGTATGGCTGAAAAAACCATTTATAAGACCCAACATAAAGAGGAGCTTTTATCCTACCTTTCCACTTGTCCCGGTATGCATTTTACCGTATCGGATCTGGTTTCTCATTTTCGGGAGGAGGGAAAACCAATCGGCACAACCACGGTTTATCGCCAGTTGGAGCGACTGTGTGAAAAAGGAGTGGTAAACAAATACATCATCGACCAGAACAGTCCGGCTTGCTTTGAGTATGTCGGGGAAGGGGAAAAGGCGGAGGAAGTCCATTCCTGTTTTCACTGTAAGTGCAATGTCTGCGGGAAGCTTATTCACTTGCACTGCCATGACCTTGAGGGGATGATGCAACACCTCCTTACGCACCACGGTTTTCACTGGGATTCCAAGAAAACGGTCTTCTACGGATTATGTGCAGACTGTGCCAAGAAAAAGGAGCAGAACAAACTATAGTATTTCCAAGAAAGGAGCCTCAAGATGAGACTGAAAAAATGTATTTTAGCGGGAGGAATCTTGCTTTCCACCGCGTTACTGTTTGCCTGTGGAAACAAGGCCGGTAAAGAAGCGGAGACGAGCGCTGCCGTGTCCACGGATGCGGAAAAGACTGCAGAGACGGAGAAGAATACGGATGCACCAAGTGAGGGAAATAAGCTTAAAATTGTAACAACAAACTTCCCGTCGTATGATTTTGCGCGCGCAATCACAAAGGAAGATGCAGAGGTCACCATGCTGGTTAAACCGGGAGCGGAAACGCACAGTTTTGAACCGAGTCCGCAGGACATTATCACCATTCAGAATGCGGACCTTTTTATCTATACCGGAGGAGACAGCGATGAATGGGTAGATGGAATTCTGGAATCCGTGCAGAATAAGAATTTCCATGTGTTTAAGATGATGGATGCCGTAAATCTCATTGAAGAAGAGACGGTAGAAGGCATGCAGGAAGAAGAGCATGAGCATGCGGATGCAGACCATGGAAATGAGGAAGCAGACCATGACCATGAAAAAGCGGATCAGGCAGAAGAGCATGAAGAGGAAGGTCCGGAAATGGACGAGCATGTTTGGACTTCCCCGAAAAATGCCATTACCATTGTAGAAAAGCTGGAAGAGACTCTTTCCGGACTTGATGAGAGCCATAAAGACAGTTTCAAGGCAAACAGTGAGTCTTATGTTAAGGAACTTGAAGAGTTGGACAAGAGTTTCAAAGAGGTAGTGGATAGCGGAAAGAGAAAAGAAATCATTGTGGCGGATCGTTTTCCCTTTGCTTATTTTTGTAAGGAATACGGCTTAAGCTACTTTGCCGCTTTTCCGGGATGCTCAACCGATACCCAGCCGTCTGCTGCAACCATTGCCTTCTTAACGGATAAGGTCAAGGAAGATAAGATTCCGGTTGTTTTCCATATCGAAATGGGAAATGAAGATATGGTCAATGCCATCAGTAGAGATACAGGAGCAAAGAAGATGCTGCTGAATTCCGTGCACAATGTGACAGACAGCGATTTTAAGGCTGGAAAGACCTATGTGGATCTGATGAAGCCGAATGTGGAAGCTTTAAAGGAGGCGTTAAACTAGATGTCCTATATATCCCTAAACAATGTTGGATTTTCCTACGAGGGAAAGACGGTATTGTCCGATATTCATTTCTCCGTAGAAAAAGGCGACTACCTTTGTATTGTTGGGGAAAACGGCGCAGGAAAAAGCACCCTTTTGAAGGGCCTTTTGGGCTTAAAGAAAGCGAGTGAGGGGAGCATTGTCTTCGGAGACGGTTTGAAGGCAAATGAAATCGGCTACCTTCCCCAGCAAACCGAAAGCCAAAAGGATTTTCCCGCCAGCTGTTATGAGGTAGTAGAGTCGGGTAGATTAAATAAACTTTCGTTTTTTCCTTTTTATCGAAAGGAAGATAAGAAGAGCGTAGAAGACGCTATGGAGTACTTAAAGGTGACAGATCTGAAGAAGGCCTGCTTCAGAGACCTGTCCGGAGGACAACGGCAGAGGGTTCTTTTGGCAAGAGCCCTCTGTGCAAGCGAAAGCTCCTTGTGGTGGATGAGCCGGTTGCAGGACTGGATCCTCTCGCACAGAAAGAGCTCTATGAAATGCTCGATAAGTTAAATAAAGAAAAGGGGATGACCATTATCATGGTCTCTCATGATGTGAAGGAAGTGGTGCAGCGTGCAAAAACCATTCTGCACCTTGACCGTACACAGCGCTTTTTCGGAAGTGCAGAGAACTATCTTTCCTCGAAGTGGGGAAAACTTTTTGGTAAAGGAGGAAGAAAATGCTTAATTCTTTACTGAAAAATGTTCCAGTACGACTTTATGATTCGTGCTCTCGTGGTTGGAGGTCTCGTATCTTTGTGCTCCGCCCTTCTTGGAACAAGCCTTGTTTTAAAGCGCTATTCCATGATTGGAGACGGTCTTTCTCATGTGGGCTTTGCAGCTTTGGCCATAGCTTATGCCCTTAATTTCGCACCGATGTCGGTATCCATTCCGGTCTGTGTGGTAGCGGCATTTTTCCTTCTGCAATTGGAAGAAAGCGCCAAAATAAAGGGGGACGCGGCTACGGCACTGCTTTGCAGCGGGGCTTTGGCGGTCGGCGTTATGACGATATCCTTAACTTCCGGAATGAATACGGATGTATGCAACTATATGTTCGGCTCCATCCTGGCTATCAGCCCTTCGGATCTTCGACTTTCCGTCGTTCTTTCCGTGGTTGTTTTGTTCTTATACATTGTATTTTACCCGCGTATTTTTGCGGTAACCTTTGATGAAAGTTTTGCGAAGGCCAGCGGCACCAATACACGCTTTTACAATATGGTTCTAGCGCTTCTTACCTCCATTACCATTGTGCTCGGTATGCGAATGATGGGAACCTTGCTGATTTCCAGCTTGATCGTATTCCCCTCCATTACGGCGATGCGAGTTTGCAAGAACTTTTTATCTACTATTATACTGGCGGCTGTTCTTTCACTCTTCGGATTTATTGTCGGAATCAGCCTGTCCTTTTTGTACAGCATTCCCACAGGTGCTTCGATCGTAATAGTAGATATGATTTTGTTCTTTGTTTTTCTGGGTGTGGAAGCGGTACGTAATCGGAAAAGCTAGGGTAGGGAGGTATTTATGGAAATGGAAGAGCAATTTGAAAAAAACAGTAGAAATAGCAGTATCAGTATGAATAGCAGCATGGATAGCAGACCGGATAAGCGTTTCATGAAGTCCGCTATAGGCAGCAGAGCTGTTAATAAAAAAATCTTCCTATTACTATCACTTTTTGTACTTTGCTTAACATTTACATCCTGCAAAAAAGCGAATAACATTAGAAAAGTAGGGAATAATGCCGGTGTGGAAAGTTCGGGAGAGAATGCTTCCTCCCTTTCGGAAGAGGAGGCCTTAAAGCAGGCCAAGGAATTGGAGAGTCTCGAACAAAAAGAGCAGGAATCCCTCGATAAGGAATATGGAACCGAAGCTTCTTCTGAAGTGGAGGGAAAAGAGAGTGGAGAAGCTTCCGATAAGAAGAGTGTAGAAGCAGATGTAAAAGAGAGCGAAAAGGGGGAAGGCACCTATCCCTATGACGACTACCCCTATGATCCGAAAGAGGATAGAGGAAAGGTAAACTTGGATAAGCCGGATATTGTGGTGGGAGATAAGCATTATGCCACACAGATTAATGACTGGTATATGAACTTTCAAGATTATGAGGGGAAGACTGTCAGCATTGATGGCTATTATATGAACTTTGGAGGCTATACTCTGGTTGGAAGAATGGGGCCTTCCTGTCCGTATTGCACCGGAGGTTATGTAAATTTTGAGTTTAAAACGGACCTCGACTTATCCAAGTTAAAGTCGGAAGAATCTTGGATAAGGGTAAAAGGAATCCTTCGAAAGGGAAAATACTCGATTTCAAAGGATGTGTCGCAGCTTATCTACTATATTGAAGCACTGGAAGTAGAAGAGCTTCCGGAGGTAGGGGTAGATACTGTGACGGACTAAAACTTGATAAGAACTGCTTCCGAAGTTTGTTCGAATTGAAAAGTCCGGAGAAATCTTGAGAGACGAAATTAATCCTGGAGATGAAATTAGTCCTAGAGATGAAACTAATCCAGGAGATGAAGATATTCTTCAATGGGGATGGTTTTTCTCGGCATGATATCTTTCCTGAAAGGCATCCAAAATGCAGTTCATTTTCTGAAGAGCCCAGTCTCCGGCAAAAAGAAAAGTTTTTTTCTCCTCTAGGTATTTTCCGATAAAAAGAGAAGAAAAGAGATCTCCGGTACCTCCAAGGTTCAATTTTCTTTCTGTATAGGGGAGGATGTGAAATTCCTTTGTGTTTTCTTCATAAAGAAAAATGCAGGGCTTTTCCTCAATCTTCATACTGGTGATACAGATACTTTTTGCCCCTTTTTGGGTTAAAGAACAAATCAGTTCTTTTGCTTCATCCAAGTTGAAATTATCCGGAACGGTTTTGAGGTCTGCCAAAAGGCAGGCCTCTGTTTTATTCGGAAAAATACAATCGGCGATCTGCATGAGCTTCTTTCTACTTTCAACGTCCTTTTTTTGAATGCCGTTATAAAGTTTTCCGTGATCTGCCATAATGGGATCAAAAAAGAGATAACTGCCGTTTTCTTTTTCTATTTTTGCAAATTGATAAATACGCTCTGCTTGCCTTTCTCCAAGGACAAAGCCGATAAAAAGAGAAGGAAAAGAAAAGCCTAGCTCCTTCCAAATGCTAAGGCTATGAAAGAGGTACTCTGTTGTATCCAGTATTTCCGCCCTTTCCGTAATTTAAGGTATTCGATACCAGAGCGGTCGGAAGGAAAAGACGTCATAATGGAGCTTTTTCCAGTACGGCAGAGGCCATTCGTAGTGCTACCGTACCGTAAGAGGGAGAGTCGCTTAAGAGTAGGATGGACTTTGCTTTTATTTGATTTATCGTGCATGATTGTCTCCGTTTTTTTCTATGGAAGGGCTTGAACAAATACAAGAAAGAGTATAACGCATTTTTCATAAGAATAATACATTTTCCAATCATCGGAGTATTATTTTTGTCGACTTGACATTGTATTGAATACAAATTAAAGTGGAAACAAAGAAACAAAGAAACAAAGAAACAAAGAAACAAAGAAACAAAAGAAACAAAGAAACAAAGAAACAAAGAAAAAAAGAAAAAAAGAAATGGATGTAATAAAAAGCAAAGAAGATAGGAATAAGAGGGCAAAAAGATGGGGAATGTGTTAGAAAGAGAAAAAGCATTTGAGGTTAAAAATTGCGTATTTCTGCGAAAAAGGCAGATTACTATTCCGCAGAAAGTTTTATTCACAATTGGGTTTTTCTCATGGTGCAGAGTGTGAGATACGAGGGGAAGAGCTGATTATTCGTCCGATTCGAGAGGGGGGAGGGGAATTTGCTGAAGAAATTCTTTCGGATTTGATTAAAGAAGGGCTTTCGGGAAAAGAACTCTTACAGGCTTTTCGGAATAGACAGAAGGAAATTCGCCCTACAGTTGAAGCTTTGCTGAAGGATGCGAAGAAAGTTGCCGAAGGGAAAGCTCTATACTATACACTGCAAGAAGTTTTTGGTGAGAAAGGGAGAAAAAAATAGGAATGCCGGAACTTCGCTTTCTTCCCGCTGCGGGTAAATATTTTAAAAAAAGCTGAAAGAAAAAGGGCTAAAAGAAAAGTTTAATCAGGCGATTCAAAATATTTTAGTAAATCCCTTTATTGGAGAAGCAAAACATGGCGACTTAGAGGGCATATATTGTTTAGATGTATTCTATAATAAGACAAATTATGAATTAGCCTATGTGATTTATCAAGAGGAGGATCAAGTTATTGTCGTCATCATGGCTAGGGACACGTGAGAATTTTTTTATGAAAACCTTAAAGAGATATAGGAAATAATTATTCATTTTATTTCTCTATATTTTCTAAAGTATGCTTATTTTTTTAAAAATACAGTTATACAAGCTATACCGACAATCTATGGCAGAGGGAGGGAAACTCCCTCTGTCTTCGTTTACACATCTCCTCTTCTGTGTTAGAGTAAAGCCTTGCAAGAGGAAAAAGGAGGGTTATTATGAAGAAAAAGATTACTGGCAAGTCTTTGTTTAGCATCCGTGCTTTCTTTAGCGGCATGTTCCAAGCCTGCGGAGAAGGCAGAGAGTAAGGGAGAAGAAAGTGTTTCCGCAGAAGAAAAGGGGACGGAAGCAAAAGAAGAAAAGACAGAAGGAAAGGGAGATGCAGGAGAAGAAAAGACCTATAAGGTAGGGATTTTAAAGTTTATGGATCACCCGTCACTCAATCAAATTGAAGACAGCCTCTGCACAGAGCTGGACAGTCTTTCCAAGGACGGCGTAAAGTACGAGTATAAGGAGTACAAATTAAACGGGCAGGGTGATGCCTCCGTATTAAACCAGATGACCGCACAGCTTCTTTCGGATAAGGTGGATGTTATTGTTCCGATTGCCACACCTGCAGTACAGGTAGTGCAGTCCGGTACAGAAGGAAAAAATGTTCCCATCGTTTTCTCCGCAGTATCGGATCCGGTTTCCGCAAAGCTTGTAAAGTCCATGGAAGAGCCGGGCGGTATGATTACCGGAACTTCCGACTATTTGAATACGGATGCCATTATGAATCTTATTTTTGCGGCAAATAAGGACGCAAAGAAAATCGGACTGCTCTATTCTAAGAGTGAGGACTCTTCCAAGGCTCCTATTGAAGACGCAAAGAAATTCTTAGCGAATAAGGGCGTGGAAGTGGTTGAGAAGACCGGAACGACTACCGATGAAGTAAATCAGGCAGTGGATGCTCTCATTGCAGAGAAGGTGGACGCGATTTTCACCCCGACGGATAATACTATCCAGAAAGCGGAACTCAGCTTCTACGAAAAATTGCAAAAGGCGAAGATCCCTCACTACGGCGGAGCCGATTCCTTTGCTTTAAACGGTGCTTTTGCCGGCTACGGAGTAGATTATGTACAGCTTGGAAAGGCAACAGCGGATATGGTGGATGAGGTTTTGCACGGCGGAAAAGAAACAGCAACGCTTCCTGTACAGACCTTTGACAACGGTATTGCGACTGTGAATACTGATACAGCGGAAAAGCTCGGATTTTCCATGGATGAGTTAAAGGAAGTCTTTAAGCCCTACTGCACAAAGGTAGAAGAAATCAAGACCAATCAGGAATTTGCAAAATAAATTTTTACACGAAATTCTGTGCTGAGAAGATAGCACTGCTATATTGATAAGTAGTACAGGATGAATCTGAGAACAATTTTTATGCCGAAGCGGAGTGGATAACGAGGCTTCGGCATTCGAGTAACATTAAATAAATTCGAGTAACATTAAATAAATTCGAGTAACATCAAGTAAATTCAAGTAGAATAAGTAGGATGAGTATGGCTGAGTTTTTTACGATAGGAATCATTAAGACTGCTTTGGAAATCGGGCTTATTTATGCGCTGGTTGCTATGGCCCTTTTCATTTCCTATAGCATCTTAAATATTGCGGATCTTTCCACAGACGGATCCTTTACGCTCGGGACTGCGGTTTCGGCAGTGTTTACTATTTCCGGGCATCCCATACTGGGGATTTTTATGGCAATGCTTTCCGGCTCTCTTTCGGGCTTTTGCACCGCTTTTTTGCAAACAACGCTCGGAATCGAGAGCATCCTTGCCGGAATCATTGTGAATACCGGACTTTACACTATTAACCTTGCGGTAATGGGCTTTTCTTCAAATCTTTCCATATTCGGGACGAATACAGTATTTACCCTGTTTGCAGGAGAAAATCCCTTCCTTTCCGAGTGGGGAACGCTGATTCTCCTTCTTCTTATTTTACTGCTTGTGGCTTTTATTTTACGCTGGTTCTTCGGAACGGGGCTCGGGCTTTCCATTCGTGCAACCGGAGACAGTCCGGCCATGGTACGGGCATCTTCGATTAATCCGGCTTTTACGATTACAGTCGGGCTCTGCCTTTCCAATGCCTTAACCGGCCTTTCCGGATCTCTGATTGCCCAGTACAATAAAGCCTCGGATATCAACTTGGGGAATGGAATGGTTACGGTAGCGCTTGCCTCCCTTGTGATCGGTGAGACGCTTTTCGGAAAGAGAAAGCTTTTCGGAAGAATCCTCGGGGTTATCGGCGGAGCGATTCTTTATCGCTTGGTGATTGCCCTTGCGCTTCGCCTGCGTGTGCCGACAGAAGCTTTTAAGCTCGTCAGTGCTTTGATTGTTGCTCTTGCGATTTCTTCCACAAGAATTAAAGAGCTTTTCCACTACGCAAAGCTCAGAAGAAACGCGATGCGGGAAAGGGGAGAAAATGCTTGATTTAAAGAATATTTCCAAAACCTTTAATCCGAATACCATTCACGAGAAAAAGGCACTGGAAAACCTTTCCCTGCACCTTGATAAGGGAGATTTTGCAACTATTGTCGGGAGTAACGGAGCGGGAAAGTCCACCCTTTTTAATGCCATTTCGGGCTCTTTCCTTTTAGACAAGGGCAGTGTTATTTTGGAAGGAAGGGATATCACTTTCTTACAGGAGCATAAGAGAAGTGCCTTTATCGGAAGGCTTTTTCAGGATCCCTTGATGGGTACGGCTCCTCACATGAGTATTGAGGAAAATCTTTCCGTCTCTTACATTCGGGCGAGTGGCCTGTCCTTATTTTCCCGTGCGGGAAAGAAGGAGAAGGCCTACTTTAGAGAGCAACTAAGTCTTCTTGATATGGGCTTGGAGGATAGAATGAGCCATCCGGTGGGGCTCCTTTCCGGAGGACAGAGGCAGGCACTCACGCTCTTAATGGCGACCATGGTCACGCCGAAGATTCTGCTTCTTGATGAGCATACGGCGGCGCTGGATCCGGGAACGGCGGAAAAGGTGCTGAACCTCACAAAGCGTATTGTAGCGGAGCGGGAGATTACCTGCCTTATGATTACTCACAATATGCATCAGGCTCTGGAGCTTGGAAATAGAACTTTAATGATGGATAGCGGAAAAAAATTGTTTCTGGACCTTTCCGGGGAAGAAAGAGAGAATCTCACGGTGGATATGCTTCTAAGAAGTTTTTCCGAGAAGGCAGGGGAAAGGCTTTGGACAATGACCGCATTTTACTGTCTTAAAAAAACAATGGAGAAAAAAACATTATCATAGTTATATGAAATAGAAATCTGATCCGAGATAGAAATAGTAAAAAGAATTCTTTAAACTCTAAGAGAAAAAGAACTTGGCGGGAGAAGAACTCGGCGAGAAAAAAATCAGGCAAAAGTAAGTACAGTAATATCAGGTTTAAAAGTTAAAGAGGCAGTTCAGCACGTAGAGACAATTTTTTAGCTGTGCTACTGCCTTTTCTGTATTATAATAAGAAAAACAATACCGCTAGCGATGTAGGAGGCGAATATGCTTACGAAAAAACTGGTTATTACGATTGGAAGACAGTATGGATCCGGAGGACGCACTGTAGGAAAAAACTTGGCAGAATCTTTGGGGATTCCCTTTTATGATGAGGAAATTTTGCGCATTACTTCCGAAAAGACGGCAATCGGAGAGCAGTACTTCCGTTTGGCGGACGAGAAGGCGGGAAGTAATCTCTTATACAAGATTGTAGATTCTTTAAAACCGAGACTTGGAAAGCCGAGCCTAGAGGAAGATATCGTGAGTCCCGAGAATCTTTTCCGCTTCCAAAGTCAGGTTGTGGTAGAACTTGCGGAGCAGGAGAGCTGTATTATTGCAGGACGCTGTGCCAACGTAATCTTACGGGAAGCAAAGAAAGAACATGTGGATTTCTTTGTTTATGCGGATATGGAGAAGCGTATCGAAAGAACCATGGACTACTGTAAGGTGGATGAGGAAGAGGCAAAGAAGCGTATCAAGAAGATTGACCGGGAAAGAAGAGAGTATCATAAGTATTACACCGGAGAGGACTGGATGAAGGTGGATAATTATGACTTGATGATTAATGCTTCCCGAATTGATTACCGGGAAATGGAAGTACTCATGCGGAATTATTTGGAAATGAAGGGGTATCTTAAGTGATTGCGAAGCTCTATGGAGTAGGAAGAGTATTAAAGGGGAAACTTTGTGTTCCGGGGGATAAGAGTATTTCTCATAGAGCGATTATGTTTTCTTCTCTTGTGAAGGGAAAAACGGTGGTAGAGGGTTTTCTTCCTTCCGAAGACTGTCTCTCTACTATGGATATCTTTCAGAAACTCGGTGTTTCCGTAGAAAGAGAAGGTACAAAACTCACCATAGAGGGGAAGGGTATGGAGGCTTTAGAGGCGCCTGCAGACTCTCTTTATTGCGGAAATTCCGGAACAACCATGCGCCTTATGGCAGGAATCCTTTCCGGGCAGACCTTTTCTTCCGTACTTTTCGGAGATGAGAGTCTGGAAAAGCGTCCCATGGGGAGAGTGCTGACCCCTTTATCGAAGATGGGAGCCAAGATTTCCGCGGAAGGAGAAAAATGCACCGCGCCCTTAAAGATAGAAGGCTGTGCACTGGAGGGAATTTGCTATGAAAGTCCCATCGCTTCCGCACAGGTAAAGTCTGCCGTACTTTTGGCGTCGCTCTATGCAAAAGGAGAGACGGTCTATACGGAGCCTTCTCTTTCACGGGACCATACGGAGAGGCTACTTTCTGCAATGGGGGCGGATATTGAAACAAGAATCCTGAAAGATGGAAAAGCCGAGATTCACTTAAGACCGGGAAAGGTCTTGCATCCCATTCCGGGGATTTTTTCCATTCCGGGAGACATTTCCTCCGCAGCTTACTTTATGGCAGCCTGCTTCTTCCTTCCCGGCTCTGAAGTTTTATTGGAAAGTGTCGGCCTAAATGAAAGCCGGAGTGGAATCTTGGACGTTCTTTCCAATATGGGGGCAAAGTTTCAAATTCTAAATAAAAAGACGATAGGGGGAGAAGAGAGAGGAGATATTCTCTTTACTTACGGAAAACTTCGTGGTACGGAAATTGCAGGTGCTCTTATCCCAAGACTCATAGATGAGCTGCCGGTTCTTGCCGTACTGGCTACGATTGCCGAAGGAGAAACCGTAATCAAGAATGCGGAGGAACTGAAGGTGAAGGAAACAAACCGCATAAGAGCGGTGGTAGAGAATCTTACAAGTCTCGGCATCCCTTGCGTGGAAACGGAAGACGGCATGCGGATTTCCGGACAGGGCGGTATTTTTCCTTTAAAGGGAAAGCGAATTCCAAGCTTTAAAGACCATCGCATTGCCATGAGCTTTGCCGTGCTCGGACTTCTTTGTCCAAAGGAAAGTCCTATGGGGATTGAAGATGCGGAGTGCATTTCCATTTCCTATCCCGGATTTTTTAAAGATTTAGAAAAATTGCTTGACGGAAATCCTGTGGTATGCTAGAATTCGCTAGTCGGTTTCAAATCGACTAAGGCGAATTGGTCAAGAGGTTAAGACGCAGCCCTCTCACGGCTGAATCCCGGGTTCGATTCCCGGATTCGTCATATCCCGAGCGGTGCTCGGGATTTTTTTATAAAAAATCGGAGGATTGTAATGATTTCTTATAAGAATATTCTGTTTGATATGGGAAATGTCTTGGTAACCTATAATCCGGAATGGGTTATCCGGCACTATACGGAAGATGAGGAATTGATTCGAGAGGTAAAGAACATTGTCTTTTACTCACAGGAGTGGTTTTTACTGGATGCCGGACTCATAGAGGAAGAAAAGGCTGAGAGAAACTGGATGGAAAGGCTCAGTTCCGATAAGGCAAGAGAACTCGCCCATCTTTCTTTTCAGAATTGGCACCTATATAATATGAAGGTCATTCCGGGAACAGCGGAAATCATTCGTGCTTTAAAGGAAAACGGAAAAGAAATCTATTTGCTTTCCAATGCCTCCATGCGTCTCCTTTCTATCTATAAGGAAGTGATTCCCGCAGTAGAATGTTTTTCGGGAATCTTTTATTCTGCAACACATAAGTGTGTAAAGCCGCAGGATATTATCTATAAGCGCTTTTTAAAGGAATATCAGCTTAAAATCCTTCGGATTGCTTCTTTATTGATGATTTGGAGGACAATATCATGGCGGCAAAGGAAGCCGGTATAAACGGGGCTGTAATGAGCACAAAAACAGCGAAGGAAATGGCTGAAATTTTAGAAATGAATACAGGAGTTTAGATTGAATACAGTTTTTCCGATAAAGAACTATAAAGTTGGGGAGCATAGTCTTCCCTTCATAGAATCTCCCCTTTTAGAAGGTTTTTCGGGACTTCGGCACGGCTTTTCCACGAGAAAGGGTGGGGTGTCCAAGGATTATCTTTCCTCTCTTAATTTGGGTTTTTCCTTAGGGGACGATAGAGAAAATGTTATAGAAAACTTCCATATTATAGGGCAAGCTCTTGGGGGACAGGCAGGAGATTTTGTGCTAACGCAGCAAACGCACAGTATAAATGTCCGCCGCGTGGGAAAAGAAGACCGAGGAAGAGGTATTTTCCGGGAAAGAGAGTATACGGATGTGGATGCTCTTATAACAAATGAAGAGGATGTGATACTCACTGCTTTCTCTGCGGACTGTGTGCCGATTCTTTTCTACGATAAGGGGCATAGAGCCATCGCTTCCTGCCATAGCGGCTGGAGAGGAACACACGGAAGAATCCTTGCACAAGTGATTAAGGCGATGGAAGAAGAATTTTCCTCCAAGCCCGAAGAAATCTATATTGCTATTGGACCGAGTATCTGTAAGAATTGTTATGAGGTGTCAGAGGATGTGGGAGAAGCATTTTTGGACGCTTTTCCTGCACTTAAGGAAGTGAAAAAAAATGCTTGTCCCATTGAACGGGTTTCCGAAGAAAAGTTCCACATTGATTTATGGGAGCTTAATCGTATCATTGCCTTGGAATGCTTTATTCCGCCGGAAAAATATTTCCATAAGCGGCTACTGTACAATGGAAAAATCCGGATTTATTCTTTTCTCATCGTTTTAGTCAAGGGAAAAGAGGAGTGCAGGGAAGCTTTATCTGTTTAAAGAGTCAAAAATAATGAATAAACAAGAGATGAATAAAAGCCATGCAATATAAATCACAAAATCGGGTAAAAATGATGAAGATGAAGAGAAAAAATGGAATTCGACGTTTATCTATGCTGGTCTTGCTCTTAGCTCTGTCTTTTTCTTTGTATTCTTGCAAAAAAGCCGGAAACCCGTCTGAAAAAGAAGAGGACAAGGCTTCGGTTCTTTCCGCTGGTGAAATTGCCGGGGAGAGACAGAAAAAGCATCAGAGTCAACATTAAAGCTGAGGTTAGAGGATAAGATTAAGACGGAACAGGAGGAAGCACTTGAACAATATCAGAATTTAGGTTTGATTCAATGTGATTCTTATATTAATTTCCGTTCGGATACCAATGAAAATGATATCCGCAATATCATAGGGCTTTTACGAAACGGTGCGGGAGTAGAAGTGCTGGAATCCGACGTGGAAGGAAAGGCAGGCTGGGCGAAGGTTCGTTCCGGCGGTTTAGAGGGCTATATTGTAAAAAACTATCTTCTGGAAGGGGAGGAAGCAAAGGAAAAGGCCCGTGAGTATATGGCGCCCAGAGTAACCATTCTTGCCGATAAGCTTCGTATTCGTTCTACCCCGGAAATTGTGGATGGAAATACGCTTTCTTCCTGCGCCAAGGGAGAGCGCTATATAGTATTAAGCAGAAGCGGAAAGGACTTTTTGAAAATTTCCGCAGATACCTTGGAAGGGGTGGAAGAAGCTTATATTTCTTCCAAATCGGAAAATGTGCGTTTGGAGTATGGCTTAGATGAAGCAAGAAGCTTAAATCTTCGCCAAAAGGTTCTAAATATGTATGACAATTTAGGGGTTTCCAAGGCACAGGACTATATCAACATCCGCTCAAGCCCCGAGGATAAAGGAATTGAAAATATTATCGGAAAGTTTCCAAGCTTTGCCGGCGGAAATATACTTGGTGAGGAAAACGGATGGCTAAAGATTGAATCCGGTGGAATCACGGGGTATGTAAAGGCTGAGCTTGTGGCAAGAGGAAAAGAAGCGGAAAGTCTTGCGGTAGAGCATGCTACAGTAATGGCAATTGTAAATACCGATGCTTTAAATGTGCGTTCCAGTGCTGACTTAAATTCCTCGGCATGGACGAAGATAACCAAGGACCAGAGGTATTCGGTTATTAATCAGTTGGATGGGTGGGTACAGCTGGAACTGGACTCCGGGGATGATGACGAAGGAGAACAGGGTGCCTTCGTCTCTACCAGAGACAATAATGTATCCGTGAGCTATGCTCTTTATGAAGCGCTCAGCTACCGTCCGGCACAAGACAGAGCCAATCAGGCTGCAAAGAGAAGAAGTGATCTTGTAAATTTTGCTTGTCAGTTTGTGGGTAATCCCTATGTATGGGGAGGAACTTCGCTTACGCACGGTTGTGACTGTTCCGGCTTTACACAGACGATTATGGGAAAATATGGAGTATCTTTACCCAGAGTATCCAGGGAACAGGCTAAAACCGGTGTGAAGGTAAGCAGTGAAAATATTAAGCCGGGAGATTTGATTTTCTATGCTAACCGAAGAGGAGTGGTAAATCATGTAGGAATCTACATTGGAAACGGACAGGTAGTAAACGCGGCATCTCGTCGCTCCGGTATCCGCATTTATCGTTGGAATTACAGAACGCCGGTAGCAATCCGTAACGTACTGGGGGAGTAAGAACCCCTAACTCGATTTAATGGAAAAAGTGGAAAGAATAGAAGGGATAAAAATGGATCATTATGTACTATCTTGTTGCTCCACCATGGACTTAAGAAAGGGATGGGCGGAAGAACACGGCGTTAATCTGGTTTATGCAAAATTTTTCTTGGAGGGAGAGGCGTATCAGGATGATTTCTATGCGTCTATTTCTCAAGCAATACTCTTTGAACGTATGCTTTCCGGAGAGAAAAGCCAGACTACGCAAGTTAATACGGAAGAATATATCGACAGCTTTCGAAAATATCTAGAAAAAGGGCAGGATATCTTCCATATCTGCCTCTCCAGCGGAGTGTCCGGTACCTATAACTCTTGCCATATTGCAAAAGACATTTTATTGGAAGAATTTCCGGAGAGAAAAATCGAAATAGTGGATTCTCTCATGGCCTCCAGCGGCTATGGTCTCTTGGTAGATAAGGCTTATGAATTGAAAGAGAAAGGCCTCGATATGATGAGCCTTCGTACTGAAGTGGAAAAATGGAGAAATCGTCTGCATGGCTATTTCTTTACCTCTGATCTTCGCTTTTTTATTCAGGGAGGAAGAGTCAGTAAGGCGGCAGGTTTTATCGGGGGGCTTTTAAAAATATGTCCGGTCCTAAAGATTACGGAGGAAGGAACATTAAAGCCTATCGAAAAAGGCACGCGGAAAAAAAGCAGGCTATAGAAAAATATTCTTTCCAAGATGGAAAAAGGAAGGATATACTCCTTCGGAAAAAAATGTTTTATCAGTCACTCTGCATGCCTTGAGGATGCAAAAGAAGCTTTTGGAAAGGATTGAAGAGCGCTTTCATCCGGAGGGAGGTATTGAAATCTTTGACATAGGCGGAACGATTGCCTGTCATACCGGTCCAGGAACGGTTTCCAGCTTTTTCTTCGGTAAAGAAAAGGAATAAAGCAGTATAATTTTTGATTCCTATCCGGAATAGTTAAAAAAAGTCTATTATATTTCGTTGTAAGAAATACAGGTCTATGCTATAAATAAAAACGTTATAAAGACAGTAATAAAAAGATGGAATTAAGAATAGAAGATCAGAAATCGGAGGGGGAAAATGGGACTGGAAACAGAGAATCCTCAAGCTTTTTTAGAACAGTCAAAGGAATTATTAATCAATTTTCAAAGAATTCAAGAGAACTTGCAAGTGTCATTGGAGAAAGAGAAAGAGACAAAGCAGGTATATGAAAGAGACAGAGCTGCAGTAACGGAAAAAATTGAAAAAACAATTAAAGAAAGACAGAAGGAACTGGAGCAGTCCTACGATGAGAAGATTGAACAGAGTAGCGGTAAAGTAAAGAAAGCACAGAGTGAAAGAGAAAGTGCAAAGAATAAGGGAATAAAAGAGCGCATTGCAGAGGAAACGGCACCGCTTAAGCAGGAAAACAAAGAATTAAAGCGACAGATGCAAGGGATTTGTAAGAGGGAAGGTGCTCCTATGTTTATTTCCCGAAAACTCTTTGCCGTTTTGTATAAGCCTGTTGGATTTGCTGAGTTTTTATGCTTGATTTTTCTATTCCTTTTCTTCTTTGCTGCAATTCCTCTCGGATTGTATTTCTTCTTATTGAGGGAAAGAGGAATCCTCTTTTTGGTGGGGATTTATTTAGTGGATATTTTGATTTTCGGAGGTCTCTATGTCCTTGTGGGAAATCGTACAGTCGGAAAATTCAGGGAAGTAGTAAAACAAAGCGTTTCTATCCGGAAACGAATCCTGAAAAATAAAAAATCGATTTTGGCTTTGGCAAAAGAGATTCGGAAAGACTCGGATGATGGTCATTATAATCTTACCGAGTACGATGATGAGATTGCCAGATTGACACAGGAAAGAAACGATTTCATTGCCCAAAGCAAAATGCCCTTCATAACTTCGAAACGGTTAGCAAGGAAATCATTAAAGATGAAATTGAAAATGCGGAAAAGGAGCATTTAGAAGCTCTCAAGGCAGAATGGCAGGAAAGTACGAAGGAACGTGTTGAACTTGAAACGTTAGAGCGGGAGAAGGCTCTTGGATTATCCAAGGAGGTTGAACAATATATCGGAAAGAAGCATATGAATCTCGATGATATAGAAGCCATGATTCTTATTCTGCAGAAGGGAGAAGCAAAGAGTTTGACAGAGACCATTCTGAAATTGGAAGAAGAAAAAGCGAGCATTTAAAAATTGGCTTGAGTATTGAAATCTATAGCGAAATCATTCGGATGTATAACCCAATCCTTTCAATCATTTGTTTAACCATTAAAAGTAGCAGGGAACCATTTCATAATAGGAAGCAGTTCTGCATATCCTGTATGAAATGGTTTTTTTATGTAGAAAAAAATTTTTTTGGGCATGGAAGATTTCTAGGTACGAAAAAAAATTTTTTTAGCTACGGAAGATTTTTCTGTAGGGATAGAATTTTTCCAAAACGGAATACAGATAAAATCTTATCGAATATTTCTATTATATAATTCAAATATTTTTATTCATAACGAGTATCGTGCAAAAGCGTGCGATATCTCGTTTATAATAATGCTGAGATGTCAAAGGAGTGGGAAGCTTATTATATGCTTTTATGAACAAAAATTCAGTTATATAACGGTAAAAATATTTCGCATTATTATAAAAACTATGCAAAAAAATACAAAAAAATTTTTGCCGCATATTTACCATGCTTATTAAATAATAAGTTTACAATTAGGGAAGAGTTGATGCACTTTTTTATGTACAACTTTAGCATGTTACCAAAACCTTACAAAAGGTTAATTATTGATTAAAAGTAAATCCATTTCTGGCGCGCGGTATGGGCTTATGGAAATCAATTTTTATTTAAGGAGGAAAAGCATGTCCAATATTCATGTAACGAGTGAGATTAAGACACTCAAAAAAGTATTGCTTCACAGGCCGGGTGACGAATTATTGAACTTAACTCCGGATACCTTAGGAGAGTTACTGTTTGATGATATCCCTGATCTTGCCGAGGCACAGCTTGAGCATGATCGTTTTGCACAGATTTTACGAGACAATGGTGTTGAGGTTGTTTACCTTGAAGATTTGATGGCTGAAACACTGGATGCCCATCCGGAAATCAAGGAGAAGTTCTTGGATCAGTGGTTGGAAGAGTCCGGAGTTCATACAGCAGTGTACCACAAAATCATCAAAGAATTTTTAGCAAAATTCAAGAACACCAAAGAACTGGTTTCTGAAGACGATGGCCGGAATTACCTTCTCCGAGCTTGGTGAGATTCATACGAATTTCTTGGTAGACAGAATCGAGACCGCATCTCATCTTCTTGTAAATCCGATGCCGAACCTTTATTTTACTCGTGATCCGTTTGCATCAGTAGGAAATGGTGCCGTTATCAACAGAATGTATTCTGTAACAAGAAATCGCGAGACCATATATGCGGATTATATTTTTAAATATCATCCTGAGTATGCAGGAAATGTTCCCGATCTTTATGGTCGTAACAATCATTTCCATATTGAGGGTGGCGATGTATTGAACGTAAATGAAAAATTACTCTTTATCGGTATCTCTCAGAGAACACAGGCAGAAGCCATTCAGGATTTGGCTATGAAGATGTTCTACGAGAATGAAGGAAACAAGATCGAGACTATCCTCGCTTTCAATATTCCGAATTCTCGTGCTTTCATGCACTTGGATACCGTATTTACACAGATTGATACCGATGCATTTACTATTCACCCGGGAATTATGGGAACCTTACAGGTTTTCGCTATCACAAAGGATGCGGCAAAGCATGATGTGAAGATTGAAGAGCATACCGGAAAGTTGGAAGAAATTCTGGCTAAGTTTATGGGTCTGCCGAAGGTTCGCTTGTTCCCCTGCGGTGCAGGAGATGCACTTGCAGCAGAGAGAGAGCAGTGGAATGATGGTTCAAATACCTTGACTATTGCTCCCGGAAAGATTATTGTTTACAAGCGAAACTACGTTACGAACAAGTACTTGAAAGAGAATGGATTTACCGTATTGGAGCTCGAAGCATCGAACTTATGTGTAGGACGTGGCGGCCCCAGATGTATGTCCATGCCACTTATTCGTGAAGACTAAGTAGTGCGATAATGTAGAAGAGAAAGGGAATTAACTATGGGCGTTAATGTAAGAGGAAGAAGCTTCTTGACTTTGCTGGATTATACACCGGATGAGATTAGATATTTCTTAGAGCTCTCTGCCGAGTTCAAGAGATTAAAAGCAAATGGCGTAGACCACAGTTATCTGAAGGGCAAGCAGGTTGTATTGCTTTTTGAGAAGACTTCTACCAGAACACGTTGTGCATTTGAAGTGGGAGCTCGTGATTTGGGAATGGGTGTTACCTTCCTTGATTCGGGATCATCCCAGATGGGCAAGAAGGAGTCTCTGGAAGATACCGCTAAGGTATTGGGTCGTATGTATGACGGTATCGAGTACCGCGGATATGAGCAGAAGGTAGTAGAGGAACTTGCAAGTATTCCGGTGTTCCTGTATGGAACGGATTAACCGATTTGTATCATCCGACACAGATGCTTGCGGATATTCTTACTGTAAAGGAAGAGTTTGGCGATGTAAGAGGCCGTAAGTTAACATTCTTTGGAGACGCAAGAAATAACGTAGCTAACTCTTTAATGATTGTTTGTGCTAAGCTCGGAATGCACTTCTGTGCATGCGGACCGAAGGATTTGATGCCTTCCGACGACCTTGTTGCAAAATGCAGAGAAGTAGCGAAAGACACAGGCGCAGAGATTGAATTAACGGATGATGTGAAGATTGGTGCAAAGGGCGCTGATGTACTTTATACCGATATCTGGCTTTCTATGGGTGAGCCGGAAGAACTGTGGGAGAGCAGAATCAAGCTTCTTCGTCCGTATCAGGTAAATAAAGAAGTTATGGCTATGGCTAATCAGCATGCTATTTTCCTGCATTGCTTACCTTCCTTCCATGATCGCAATACCACCATTGGTGAAAATATTTACCAGAAGTATGGCTTTAGAGGCTATGGAAGTAACGGATGATGTCTTCCTTGGAAAGCAGGCAAGACAGTTTGATGAAGCGGAGAATCGTATGCATACCATTAAAGCAGTGATGTATGCAACCTTAAAGTAGGAGAGTAGAGCATGGCAAAACGTATTGTTGTAGCTCTCGGGGGAAATGCCTTAGGCAATACCCCCGAAGAGCAACTTGACTTAGTTCGTCACACCGCAAAGACAATTGTAGACTTGTCTGAAGCAGGATACGAAGTGATTGTAGGACATGGTAATGGACCACAGGTCGGCATGATTAACCTTGCAATGGAATTTTCCAGTACTAAGGGAGGAAATACTCCGTTCATGCCGTTCCCGGAATGTGGAGCAATGTCTCAGGGATATATCGGATACCATTTACAGCAGGCTATTCAGAAGGAATTGAAGGCTCGTCACATGGATAAGGAATGTGCTTCCATTATCACACAGGTTGTTGTAGATGAGAAAGATCCCGGATTTGCAAAGCCGACAAAGCCTGTAGGCAGCTTCTATACTAAAGAAGAAGCCGACAAAATTGCGGCAGAGAAGGGATTTACCTTTGTGGAGGATGCAGGACGAGGATATCGTCGTGTGGTTCCCTCACCAATTCCACAGCGTATCGTTGAACTTAAAGTTGTAGAGCAGCTTGTAAAGGCGGGTGACATTGTCATTACAGTCGGTGGTGGCGGAATTCCGGTTGTGGAAACAGCGGAAGGCTTAAAGGGAGTTGCAGCGGTTATCGATAAGGATCGTTCCAGCGCATTGCTTGCTGAGTCGATTGGAGCGGATATGCTCATTATTCTGACTGCAGTAGACCGTGTTTGCATCAATTACAACAAACCGGATCAGAAGGAACTTCCAACCATGAGTCTTTCCGAGGCTGAACAGTATATTGCTGAAAAGCAGTTTGCGCCGGGCAGTATGCTGCCTAAGGTTCAGTCTTGCATGGAGTTTGTCAAGAATAATACAAACGGAGGAACCGCTCTTATTACTTCCTTACAGAAGGCTGCTCTTGCTTTAAAGGGTGAAACAGGCACCATTATTACTAAATAAAAAAGCAGAAGGGGGGATAGTGTTTCTGTGAAAGCGAAAAACAATCTCTAACAGCATTTAGTATTTTATTTATTATTTTAGCAGTTTTATGTATTATTTCCGTTCTTTTGAACGGACAACCAATCAGCAATGATCTTATTGCAGGTTTGAATCCCGATAAGTATGGGGACTTGGTTCAGACCGTTGCTGACGGTGGTACCGTAACCGTGGTAGGAGCCAAATTAAGCAACTTCTTCATGGCATATCCTAATGGATTTGTGGATGCGGCTGACTTTAATTGTGTTTATCGTATCTATCGGCGGTTTTATCGGTGTTGTGATGAAGACCGGTGCTCTTGAAGCCGGTGTATATCATCTGGTTAAAAAGATGCACGGTAGGGAAGAAGTTTTAATTGTTATTTTGATGATTCTTTTCTCTATCGGCGGTTCTACCTACGGAATGGCAGAAGAGACCATCGGTTTCTATGCTCTGATTACTACCGCTCTTGTAGCGGCCGGCTTTGATACCATCGTTGCTGTAGCAACTGTTCTGCTCGGCGCGGGCTGTGGTGTTTTAGGATCCACAATTAACCCCTTCGCTACAGGGGCAGCAACGTCTGCATTACAGAGCGTAAATGTTCCGTATAGTAGTACAACCATTATGGTTCTCGGTTTTGCTCTTTGGATAACCTCACTCCTTATCGCTATTTTCTTCGTGCTCGCTTACGCAAGAAAAGTAAAGGCAGATAAGGGTTCTACCATCCTTTCATTGCAAGAGCAACAGGATATGAAGGAGTACTTCACAAAGGATGATGGACAGACTCTGGAGTTTACCGGAAAGCATAAGGCGGTGCTGATTGTATTTGCAATTTCCTTTGCGGTTATGATAGCATCCCTGATTTCTTATCAGGATATTACCTTTGGAGGCAATGAAGAATCTTATCTTGCGGCACTGGGCTGGTCAGATTTCTTGACCGGGGTTCCTCTTGGACAGTGGTACTTTGCGGAATTGGCTGCTTGGTTTACATTTGCCAGCGTTATTATTGCTGTTATGGCAAGAATGTCGGAAAACGAATTCATCAATACTTATCTTGATGGGGCGAAAGATCTTCTTTCCGTAGCTATAGTTATTGCGGTAGCACGTGGTATTACGGTAGTGATGAAAGCAACGCATATGGATTTCTGGATTTTGGACAAGTCTGCAAGTATGCTTAGAGGAGTTCCGGGCTTCATATTTGCTCCGCTTTCCTACATCATTTACTTAGTGCTCAGCTTCCTGGTTCCCTCTACTTCCGGATTGGCAGGTTTCTCCATCCCGGTAATGGGAGGTCTTGCAAATGCTCTTGGATTTAATGCATCCGTTATGGTTGCCGTATTCTCTGCAGGTTGCGGTTTGATTAACCTTTTCACTCCGACCTCCGGTGTTGTTATGGGAGGACTTGGTGCAGCTAAGGTAGAGTTAAAGACCTATATGAAGTGGGGATTAAAGCTCTTTATTGCAATTGGTATTGCGAATATCGTCGTATTGTCTTTGGCAATGATGATGATGAAGTAATTGTTTATGTAAGTATTTTTAATAGGTGCTGAAACGACTCTGAACAGGATTTCGCGCGCAAGGAGCGTGGTACTTATTTAAAAAGAAAGGACTTTTGGGACTTGTTTCCAAAAGTCCTTTTTGTGAGCAATATATTCAAAAATCATGGTATAATAAAAACACATAGTTGGAGATAGAGTTCAGATGTTATAAAGAGAGGATTTTTTTCTTTATTTGCTATTCCGTTCCTATTTTAGGGATAAGAAATTTTATAATCTTGGGGAATAAGGATATATGAATAAAAAAAGCCGTTATACAGGAAAGTTGGACGTCCGATATCAATCCGATTTCTCTGTGTGCCTTTTTGACTATGAGGCGATAGAGAAGCCGACAAAAGCATTGATGCATCAGGCAGCCCGATTTATGTATTTTAACAAGGGAATCGGGAAAAATCAAAATCGACGGGGTGGAGTATGATATTCGCCCGCATACTCTTTGTGCAATTACGCCATGGAGAGTGACGGACATTATTGATGTCAGAGATACTTTGCATTTAAGTCTTATTGTTTATGATTATCAATTTTTAAATACAGTTTTGAAGTTTACGCCGGGCTTGGAAGAGGAGAGCGTGAGTCTTTTGAATTTTCTACTGTCGCATCCGGTAATTTATCTGGATAAGGAGCAGTCATCCCGCATTGACCATATTATGTCGTCTTTGCAAGGAGAGCTCGGAGTAGATTCTGCGGTTTTGAGTCAAAGGAATAAGCCGATTACTTTTTTGTATACTCTGGTTAAAATTATAGAACTCATGGTGGAGTACCGACGATGTTTTCAGGCCAGAGAAGAAATGGGCAAAAAATCAAGCAATGGCTTTACAGAATTCGATTTTGAGTTATATATATTTCCATTCTGCCGAGCACTTGACTTTGGAAAAGGTGGCAGATGTTTTTTATATTTCTGAGTCTTCTCTGTCGAAGAAGCTAAATGATTTGACGGGTACAAGCTTTTACGAAAATTATTGAATGATATTCGCATTGAAAAGGCCTCCGATTATTTAATCTATACAGGCTTGACGTTGGAAGAAATAGCAGAAATTTTAGGATTTACAGATGCTTCGCATCTTTCAAGGCATTTCGTTGATAAGATTGGTTTGACACCACATAAATATCGTAAAACTTACGGGAAAGAGGGTGTTTCATATAGCTCTTCAGAAAAAAATGTCGCACTGGAAGTGACAGATTATCTTTATCGGAATTTTGAGATAGAAAAGTTGCATGCAGGAAATGTTGCGGAAAAATACGATATAACGCTTTCTGAATTAAATCGTTCTTTGCTTTACTATACAGGGATGAATTTTTCTACTTTATTGAATTTTATACGGATTAATAAGGCAAGTGAAATGCTGGTTTCCTCATCCTATTCCATCTTGGATATATCCGTTTCTGTCGGATACAGCAATATCAAAACTTTTAATTTGAATTTTTTTATAAGTTTAAGGGGATGACTCCGACAGAGTTTCGTGAGTCGATTACCTTGCAAAAGAATGGACGGAGGAGAAAAAGCATTATAAAAAAATAAAGGAAAAGAAAAAGGACTGTAAACAGTCCTTTGTGGTGGTTTATTTTGAATAAGTTTAAGGCAATAAACTCAGCTCTGTATTTTCCTTCCTATTGAAATCTTTGTAGAGCAGTCAATCTCTTTATTTTAAATAGTAAGCAACTTGTATGGAATATTTAGGCTACGTAGAATTTCAGACTCCCGTTTATGACAGGTAAAGAGAAGAATCTGAGAGGGATACTCCTTACTTATAAAAGAAAGAGCCTGACTCAAACGGCTTTCGTCATACATAGCAAAGCTGTCATCAAAGAGAAGAGGAAGGAATTCTTTTTTTTCTTTTTGTAAAAAGCTTAGCAGTAGCCAGTCGAAGAGAGAGATAGAGCTGGTCTATCGTTCCGGTAGAAGCCTGCTCCAAGGGGAGCAATTTCTTTTCCGTATTTACAAAGATGCGCAGATTCTGGTCAATAAAAAGAGAGTCATAACGCTCTTTTGTAATATGAGAAAGTATTTTTCCGCTTTCCTTATTCAAGTAAAAAGCAAAGCTTTGGTAGATTTCTTTGGATAAGAGCTCAATTCGCTCTTTCGCTTCTTCTATAGCTTCAAGCTTTTCCTTAAATCTTTCGTTTTCGTAAATACTGGGGCGAATCTGTTCCGCTCTTTTTTGAAGGGTGGAAACTTGTCGTAAGTTGCTTTCCAATGCATCTTCTTTTTCTTGTAGTCTGCGTTCTTCTTCCCTGTTCTTTCTTTTCCTCTTCCTTCAGAATGGAAATTTCCAGGTTAATTGCTTCCAGTTCTTTTTTCTTTTCGGCAATTTCTTCAAAGTTCTTTTTGATTTCACTGTAATAAGCTTTAATAATATAGGGGCTGAAAAATTCGACCGAGGAAGTCCCTTCAACTTCTTCTTTGCTGCTGTTCATATGGGAAGCATAGTCGGCAATTCTTCTTTTTTGTAGAACTTCATTATAGAATTGTTCTTTTTGTTTTTCCAATTCCGCTTTTTTTCTTTCCCTCGCAATAGATGGTGCAAGCAAAAATAAAGAAAAATACAAAAAAGCAAAGGCAGGGATAGAGCAAAGGAATTCCGTTTATTCTTATGGAAAAAATCTCGGAAACGGATAGGTCACTGTAAAAATACAATCCACTGAATATTGCATAAAACAGGAATACAAAGGAAATGCATAAAAGAAGGAGGGGGAATAATCTGCTGTGCTTTTTCTTTCCCTCATCATCCTGTAGATCGATCAAAAGTTTTTCCAACTTTTTTTCTTCAAAAACGGCTTCTTCAATAGATTTGAAAGATTCTCTGTTGAGGCTTCCCTCTAGAGTGTTTAATTCATTTTGAAGACGTGCAATTTCGGAAATTTTTTCATCCAGCTCCAGTGCAAGGCTATTGCTGCGTCGTTTTGCTTCGTTCAATGAACTTTCATTAGAAGAAAGCAAGTCTTCATTGTTAGGGGAATAAATTACTGCTGTCTTCAACGAGATTTTTTTGCGCGTTTTTTGCTTCTCCGAGGAGAGAGTTATATTCTTTTTCTGCTTGAAAATAAATATGTTCTTTCAAGCGCCTCTCTTCTTCCTCCAAAAGGGAAATTGCATTACTCGGATTGATGTTTATATTTCCGCTGTGCTCCGTATTGGAAAAAATACTTTGCAGTTCTTTTACCATTTCTCGTTCCGTTGTAGACTTTAACTGACGGATGGAGACAGTATTTTTGAAGCTTTCCAAAGAAAAGGAAGAAAGCACTTCCTCTAAAAACAAGTCCGGATTATCAATGGTTTTTTGACAGCTCATACGACAAATCTTTGCTTCTCCCCCATTAGAAAAATCACGGCTTATACGGTAATCCTCATTTTGATAATGGAAATACAGACTTCCTCCGAACTGAGCATTTTCCATTGGAACAGTCGGAGAGGCATGGGACATCTCGTTTTTTGAAAAGGGGAGATATCGAAAGAATTCTTCTTTTTTACTTGGTGCACTTGGGATACCATAGAGCATGGCTTGAATAAAACTGTGGAGTGTGGATTTCCCTGCTTCGTTCTCGCCATAAATCACATTGCATTTAGAAGAAAAATCCAAGGAAAAATTATGGAATTTTCCAAAACCTAAAATTTCCAGTTTAGTAATCTGCATTATTTTCCCCCTTGAAGAAGTGCTGAAACTCCATAAAAAAGGGCATCTTGTTCTTTTTGGGAAAGCTCATTTAAGCCTTTTTTCAGGTAGGAGCGAATATAGAGTCCGATGAGGTCGTTACTATGTTCCTTATAAAGAGAATAGAAGTCATAGAGCGGATAGGTTTTGTCTATCCATTCAATCACTCTTGCTCCTTTAGGAAGGAGTTCTTCCGTGATTTTTGTTTCCGGATCTCGGTCTCCGCTGAATTTGATGCGATAAATATGCTCCAAGCCTCTTTTTTGTATTTCTGTGTGAAGGCGGGAACGAAGCGCTTCCGTTCCAGTCTCTTTATCCAGATGAAAATGGAGGAAAATATATTGCACGGTAGCGATTGGAATAAAATCCAAAGCATCTACCTTTTTTTGCAAGGGATGGATATTTCCGAGATAAATACCGTGTTCCCCTAACTGTTCTTTTCCTAAAGGTTCCGGAGAACCGGCATAGAGAATTCTATTCTCTAAAAGAACCCTCTTATTATATTCTCCTCCCAAAGCGACAAAGGAAAATGGGAGCTTTTCCAGCTCTTCTCTATTGCTAGGGAAGCTGCAGTCCTTACCGGTATTACAGAGTAGAAGAGGAATGGCATCGGAATGCTGTAAGGAAAACTCTTTGGTCTCTGCTTCCTGCCCGGTATATTTTTGTATGGCCAGTATTTCCATATTTAAATCTTCAACATAGAGATGTTCCTTTTCTTCCCGAATTAGATGAATGTTTCTCGGAAAAGCTGCATTATTCAGGAAATGATAATCGGGAGAATTTTTAGAAAAAAGAAGGATATGACAAAAAGGAATCCGGGCAAAGACTTGCCGGATTCTTTCTACGTCTTCCTTTAAAGGAGAAAAATGGAAGCTTTGTCCGGTCAGAAACAAAGCATCCGCATTTTCCTGTATAACCAGATCTACAATTTTATCCAATGCGGAGAAGAGCGCATTTCCGCGTTCTCTTCCCCATGATTTTTGTCCGTCCGGAATCATTCCCAGATTTAAATCGGAGGCGTGAATAAAACGCATAGGATTCCCTTCCTTTACAGTTCGCAATTCCCTACGGTTCTTGGGAACGGAAGTACATCTCGGATATTGCTCATACCGGTAATGTACATTACTGCTCTTTCAAAGCCTAAGCCGAATCCGCCGTGCCTTGTGCTTCCGTACTTACGAAGATCCAAATAGAATTGATACTCCTCAAGATTCATCTTCATTTCTTCCATACGCTTGGTGAGCTTCTCAAGGTCATCCTCTCTTTGGGATCCGCCGATGATTTCACCGATTCCGGGAACCAGACAATCGACTGCGGCAACGGTCTTTCCATCCTCGTTCAACTTCATATAGAAGGCCTTGATGTCCTTTGGATAGTCCGTTACAAAAACGGGACGTTTAAAAACTTCTTCGGTTAAATAACGTTCATGTTCGGTCTGCAGATCGCATCCCCACTCCACCTTGTAGTCAAAGCGATCGTTTTCCTTAGATAAAAGTTCTACAGCCTCTGTATAACTTACTCTGGCGAAATCGGACTTTACAATATTTTGAAGACGGGCAAGAAGTTCCTTATCTACAAACTGATTTAAAAATTCCAGCTCTTCCGGTGCATTAATAAGAACATACTGAATGATGTACTTTAACATATCTTCGGCAATAAACATCACATCTTCCAAATCGGCAAATGCCATTTCCGGCTCAATCATCCAAAACTCTGCAGCGTGTCTTTGCGTATTGGAGTTCTCTGCACGGAAGGTGGGACCGAAGGTGTAGATATCTCTAAAGGCTTGAGCAAAAGTCTCTCCGTTTAACTGTCCGGAAACAGTCAGACTGGTTTTCTTTCCGAAGAAATCTTCTTTATAATCAGGACTACCTTCAATCATAGGGACATTATCTAAGGGAAGAGTGGTTACCTGGAACATTTCTCCTGCACCTTCTGCATCGGATGCGGTAATAATAGGGGTATGAACATAGACAAATCCTCTTTCCTGAAAGAAAGAATGGATGGCAAAGGCAATCTGTGAACGAATTCGGAAAACTGCCTGGAAGGTATTGGTTCTCGGGCGAAGATGCGGAATGGTACGAAGATACTCTAAGCTGTGCCGTTTTTTCTGAAGAGGGTAGTCCGGAAGAGTGTCTCCTTCAACTGAAACCATAGTCGCCTGCAATTCAAAGTCCTGCTTTGCATCGGGAGTGGCAAGCAGGCGACCGGTTACGATAACGGCAGCTCCGACTCCCAGTTTTGCAATTTCGTTAAAATTTTCCATATTGTCATGGTAAACAACTTGGAGCGGTGTGAAAAAGGTTCCGTCAGAAATGGTAAGGAAACCGAAATTCTTGGAATCTCTATTACTCCTTACCCAACCGCTGACGGTTACTTCCGTGTCAAAAAATTCTTCCTTTGAAAGGAAAATGTCTCGAAGACCAGTGATTTCCATAAATCCCCCTTTAATAGTGCTTATTCCGTGAACGGTTAATCCAGTCCGCCGGATGATTATGCAACATAATAACCGAATCATTTTTCTTGAATAAATATTGCAAAGATTCTCTTTATAAGAGTACCTTAATATCCATGTAGTATACTTAAGGAACTGCTTTTTTTTCAAGGCTAATTCCGCTAGTGTGAAGTTCCTTGAAGTGTGGAAAAAAATTAAAAAAAGATTTGTTTTATTATTTGTATAAAATTATTTATAATTACCATATAAAAAAATACTGTTAAAAAGGAGAAAAATTATTGTAAAAATATTAAGAAATAGAAAAAAAGAGCTATCGTTTGGATATTTCTTTTTGATTCTTAGAGAAAAAAACGAAAAAAACAGGAAAAAGAAAAAAAGATTTTATACATGACACACACAAACATTTATACAAAATTACTAGGAATTTCATTCGTTTTATAGTGAATATTTTGATTTACCTGTTTTCAACATATTCCAATCGTGCTATAATTCAATTACCAGACTTAGGAGATTTTTTAAATTCATTACAATTTTTCTATAATCTGGACTAGCCAGAGCGACAGAATCCTAGACACGGTGAGGTGCTAATTATGATCAAGAAGGAAATGATCGCCATGCTTTTAGCTGGAGGCCAAGGCTCTAGACTTGGTGTTCTAACAAAGAATGTGGCAAAACCGGCAGTGGCTTTTGGTGGAAAGTACTCGATTATTGACTTTCCTCTGAGTAATTGTATTAATTCCGGTATAGACACGGTTGGCGTCTTGACTCAGTATCAACCTCTACGTTTGAATGCACACATAGGAATCGGCATACCATGGGATTTGGACAGAAACAGAGGTGGCGTGACGGTACTGCAACCCTATGAGTCTCAAAAAGATACAGGCTTTTACTCTGGCACGGCAAATGCCATCTATCAAAACATCGCCTACATCGAAAACTATGATCCGGAATATGTTTTAATACTATCCGGAGACCATGTGTATAAGATGGATTATGAGGTGATGCTGGAATACCATAAAGCGATGAAGGCGGATTTGACAATCGCATCCATGCCGGTACCCATGGAAGAAGCCAGTCGTTTCGGTATTACCGTGACGGATGAGCAGGGAAGGATTATAGATTTCCAAGAAAAACCAAAAAATCCGAAGAGCAATTTGGCGTCCATGGGAATCTACATATTCAATTGGAAAGTATTAAAGGAGGCTTTGCTCAGGAACAAAGATGTTCCTGACTGTGATTTTGGAAAACATGTCATTCCCTACCTTTTCCAAAATCAAGGGAAGATTTATGCATACGAGTTCAATGGCTACTGGAAGGATGTAGGAACCCTTTTATCCTACTGGGAATCCAATATGGAACTTATAGCATTAATTCCCGAGTTTAATTTGTACGAAGAATACTGGAAGATTTACACCCAGACCGACAATGCCGCACCGCAGTATGTTTCCACGAATTCTCATGTGGAACGTTCCATTATTGCGGAGGGCTGTGAAATTCACGGAGAAATCTACAACTCTGTGATAGGACCGGGTGTTACAGTGGAACACGGGGCAGTCATAGTAAACAGTATTATCATGGAAAACACGGTTATTGGTGAAAATACCCACATTGACCAAGCTGTGGTGGCAGAAAATGTGACAATCGGAAACGCCTGCACTATCGGTACTGGAGAGTACCAAGAGTCAGGTTATGACAGCAGGGTTTATTGCTCGAACCTTGTGACCATCGGGGAAAACTCCCGGATACCGGATGGGGTCAGAGTGGGGAGAAATACAGCTATCTTTGGAACAACAGTGCTATCCGACTATCCGGATGGGCTTCTTTCTAGCGGAGGAGCGATTATCAGGGAGGAGGAAAGAGCATGAGAGCGATTGGTATAATTTTAGCAGGTGGAAACAATAAAAGAATGCATGAGCTTTCCAACAAGAGAGCTATCTCTGCTATGCCTGTAGCAGGAACATTCCGAGCGATTGATTTCTCTCTTTCGAATATGTCCAATTCGCATATTCAGAAGGTGGCGGTACTGACACAGTACAATTCCCGCTCGTTAAACCAACATCTATCATCTTCCAAGTGGTGGGACTTCGGAAGAAAACAGGGAGGGCTTTATGTCTTCACACCGACCATAACCGCTGAACACGGGGACTGGTTCCGTGGGACGGCAGATGCACTCTACCAGAACCTTGTTTTTTTACAGTCTTCTCATGAGCCTTATGTGATTGTTGCAGCAGGAGATGGGGTATATAAACTTGACTATAACAAGGTACTAGAATATCATATCGAGAAGAGAGCGGACATTACCGTCGTATGCAAGTCTATTGATGCGGAAGACGATGTATCTCGCTTTGGCTGTCTGAAAGATGAATGAGGACAGCAGAATCGTGGAATTTGAAGAAAAGCCCGTATCGACGGACGCCAATTTGATTTCTTGCGGAGTTTATATTATCCGCAGAAGACTGCTCATTGAGCTTTTGGAAAAAGCCCACGACGAAGATCGTTATGATTTTGTAAAAGATATTCTGGTTCGCTATAAGAATTTAAAGCGAATCTACGGTTATAGACTGAATACTTATTGGAGCAATATTGCTTCTTTGGAGTCCTATTACAAGACGAATATGGACTTCTTAAAGAGAGATATTCGGGATTATTTCTTTCAGCAGGCACCAAGGATATACACAAAATTAGCGGATAACCCGCCTGCGAAATACAATCCGGATTGCAGTGTTCAAAACTCCATAGTAGCCAGCGGCTGTATTATCAATGGAACAGTGGAAAATTCTGTTCTTTGCCGTAAGGTTTATGTGGGTAACAACTGCATTATTCGGAATTCGGTAATCCTGAATGATGTGTATATCGGAGATAACAGCGTTATTGAGAATTGCATCGTGGAGAGCCGGGACACCATTCGCGCCAATACAACCTACATTGGAACACCGGAGAATATCAGAATCGTCATCGAGAAAAATGAAAGGTATACCATGTAAAAAGGAAGGAGCATCATGGAGGTTACAGATGTACGGGTTCGCAAGGTTGACAAAGAAGGTAAAATGAAGGCCATTGTTTCCATCACTTTTGATGAGGAATTTGTGATTCATGATATCAAGGTCATCGAAGGTGAGAAAGGTTTGTTTATTGCAATGCCTTCCAGAAAGACAACGGACGGGGAGTATAGAGACATAGCTCACCCTATCCGCTCCACCACGAGAGAACTACTTCAGCAGACTATTTTGGAGAAATACCAAGAGGACACCGAGGGAGAGGAAGAAGAGGATCTTTAATCTCGAGGGGAGGAATATAATCTATGTACGAGGATAAACTGTTTGGCATAAGTTTGACTCGTCTCAAAAACGCTACCAAGAGATTGACCCTCTCTTGGTAGCGTTTTTTTATATCAGCTTTTTTTATATCAATTTATTTAGGTCGATGGATATGTATGTTTTAATTGATTTTTTTGGAAGGGGCAACAGCATAACTTCTTCAATTTATTTACTATATTAGGGGAATTGATTTTTGGAAGCTTTCAAAGAAATGACCCGGAAAGGGAGTTCGAAAAAAATAAATGATTAAAATAAATGAAAAATAAAATAAGAGTCATCTATTTGGGCTTCCTGTTTTTTTGTTTTGATTTTTTTATTCTGGGAAGTTCAATACGACAATATGATAAAGCTCGGCTTTGTTGCTCATAAATATGAGATATTGCGAAGCGGATGGCAGAGAATCCTTCCTGACGGCTCCAAAAAGAATCTCGATTCAACAGGTGGGAAGGTATTGATTAAGAATCTTATAATAGAAAGGCAACTTCCTGAAGAAGTACCTTATTCTTTGACGACTCTTTATGTTAGGACGGTGCATCAGGATATTACAGTTTGGGTAGATAAGAATATTGTTTATGATTATACCTACGCAGATATCCCCCCATTTAACAGTAAGACCCCTCCTATATACTGGGTGCGCATTCCAATACGAAGAGATATGCTTGGAAAGACAATTCAGATTGAATTTCGGGGTAGAGCAAGAAATGCGGAGAACACTTTAAATGCAATTTATTTTGGAGAAGATCTTTCTATTGTCGCGGCAATTTTGTGGAAAAGTTCTTTGCAGATTCTTTCTTCTCTTTGCCTTATCTTCATGGGAATCGGTATGTGGGCGGAGTATATTCTTGTAGATAGGAAGCAAGGTGCGGAACGGGGAGTGTACTATCTTGGGCTTTGTCTTTTCTTTATCGGACTTTGGCTGGGGAGCCAGGTTGACTCCAGACAGTTGTTGTTTAACAATGTCCTCCTTCTATGGAACCTGGAATACATCTCCCTCATTATGATTCCTATTCCGAGTTTACTTTGTATCAATAAAATTGAGCGGAGTGTTTGTCAGCGGGAAATCTATGCTATCTGTATGATTATTGCCGTTTTTGATGCAGTATTTATTATTTCTGCAGGAATCGGACTATACAGTTTTATAGAGCTTAATTTACCGATAGATCTTCTGATTCTTCTGACCTGTCTTGAAATTGCTCGCAGCTTTTATGTCATTAAACGGAATGAACCTGCACTTTTTCGTGAATTAACCTGGCTTATCGGTGCCGGAACAACGATGATTTCCTTTAGCTGTATAGAACTCTTGTCTTTCTTTTTGAACGGCTATGAAAATCAGGGAAAATTCCTTTCTATCGGTGGAGTTCTCTTTGCCTTTCAGATGCTGCATGCACAGGGTGTAGAATATGATAAGGTACGAAATGATAAGGCAAAGCTCGAAGTTGCGGAAAAGATTCAATCGGAATTTTTTGCAAATATGTCGCATGAAATTCGTACACCAATCAATACCGTTATCGGAATGAATGAAATGATTTTAAGAGAAAGCCATGATGATGCAGTTTTGAGCTATGCACAGGATATTCAGGCCTCCGGCCAAAACCTTCTCTCTTTGGTCAATGATATTCTGGATTTTTCACGCATAGAATCAGGAGGAATTAAACTTGTTCCGAAAGCCTATGAACTTGCGGAGATGCTCCATGACATCAACAGTATGATTCGTTTCGTGCGGAGTGGAAAGGACTTCGATTCTCTATTATTGTAGATGAGGATACACCTGCAGTTTTGTTCGGAGATTCTTTCAGGGTAAGAGAAGTGATTTTAAATCTTTTGGATAATGCCATTAAATATACGGAAAAAGGCAGCATAAGCCTTTCTGTAAGCTTTAGAGAAATGGAAATTATGGAGGAGGAAGATAGAGGCAATACGACTGAGAGGAATTTAGCAATGTCCTGTATCAGTCCGGATTCTTATCTTTTGAAAAATGAAGAACCGGGATTAGATTATGCTAAAGCGGTGGAGCTTTGCTTTACAGTAAAAGATACCGGGGTGGGAATCAAGGAAAGTGACCAAAATCTGATTTTTCAGAAGTTTCAAAGGGTACATACCGGCTGGCATCAGAATGTGCAGGGAACCGGCTTGGGACTTCCGATCACCCATTATTTTGTTAACATTATGAATGGACATATTGAGTTGCAAAGTAAGCTCGGAGAGGGTTCCAGTTTTTCTGCATATCTTCCGCAACTTAGTTTAAAGGAAGATAGTATCGGGAACTATGAAGAACGTTATTTAAAACAAAAAGGAGAACGTAGAGATTTCGACAAGGGATTTATTGCTACAGAAGCGAAAATTTTAGTTGTAGATGATAATGAATTAAATGTGCGTCTGGTACAAAATCTTTTAAAACGTACAGAAGTGCAAATTGATATTGCATTCAGTGGAGAAGAGTGTCTCGAGAAACTGAAGAAAAATACCTATGATATTGCTTACCTTGATTTTATGATGCCCGGTATGGACGGAGAAGAAACCTTAAAACGAATTCGTGAGCTGGAAATTGAAAATCGATACGGAAGACCCATTCCCGTGATTGCCTTTTCTTCCAATATGCTTCCGGGGATGAGGCAAAAATATTTGAGTGCAAACTTTGATGCGTACCTTGCAAAACCGGTAGAGGGAAAAGAACTGGAGAAGACCCTTTATACATTTTTACCGGAGAATCTTATACGAAAGAAAAGTAATGAGGAATTTTTTGAGTCCGAGATGAAACAGCATAGTATTTCTGAAGACAAGGAAGAAGAGAAGATTTTGAATCGGGAAATGGGGCTGAAATATTGCATGCAAGATGAGGCAGTATACAGAGAGATATTAAGTCTGTATAGAGACAGCAGTACAGAAAAAATGCAGGAACTGGAAAGTGCCTTTGAAAATGCGGACTATGTAAAATACCGTCTTTATGCACATGGATTAAACAACTTCCCTAACAGTGGGTGCGATTCAGGTATCTGAAGATGCAAAAAAACTGGAGCATGCTGCAAAGCGTGTTGTAGAAGGAGTTGAAAAAGAAGAGGCAATGCATTATATTCGATATAACCATAAGTCGTTTATGCGATTGTATCAAAGGACAGTTCAGGAAATCGCAGGATATTTGCAGTGAAGAGGAAGCGGTAATGGATAAACTGAGAATTGCAGTATGCGATGATGAGATTGTTCAGCAGAAATTAATACAAGCCTTGTTACAGAAGTATTTAACGGAAAACAATATACTTGCCGAGGTGAAATTTTATACTTCGGGACAAGAGTATCTTAAGGAAAAAAAGAGCGAAATATTAGAAACGGATATCTTTCTGTTGGACATTTTTATGCCGGAGATGAATGGAATCGACATCGGTAAAGAATTAAAGAACTTGGGTATACAAGGGAAAATCATTTTTATTACCGGAGGAAATGACTATATCACGGAAGCTTTTGAGATAAAGGCGTTTTCCTATATTCAAAAGCCTGTAGAATATGAAAAGTTTGCAAAAGTAATGAATTCGGTAATAGCAGGTCTTGAGAAACATCGATATATGGATGTGGTTGTTGATCGGGAAAAGCAAAGAATTTACCTTGATGATGTGGAATATGTGGAAACCTTGGGTCGCCGACTTGTTATTTATATGAAAGATGGTGAGGTGGAAACCTATCTTTCGGTAAAAAACTTTATGGATGAGTATGGGGAAGATGATTTTATTCAAATTTCCCGTTATGTTGCTGTGTCAAAAAGCAGGATACAAAGGATTGTAGGACGAAGCCTGTATCTAATTAATGGTAGAGAGCTTTCCATCAGTGAAAAATACCTGCCAACCACAAAAAAGCTCCATATTGCCTATATCCATACCAAGAAGGTTGCTACTGTTTAGAAGGTGAGGAATACAATGCAAAGTGTCGTAATTGTGGACGATGAGGAGATTCCGCGTCTGATTGCGGAGAAAGCGTTAAAGGAAAAGTACGGAGTACGCTGTTATGAAGATGCCCGTACTGCCCTTTCTGAACTTTCGGAAACTCGACCGGATATACTTTTGGTGGATTTGCACATGCCGGATATGGACGGATATGCCATCTTAAATGCTGTCCGTCAGTTGGAGGATCCTTCACTGAGCAGTATTCCTGTGGTGATTATGACTTCAGATGATGATTCCGATAATGAAGTGAAGGGTTTTGATTTAGGGGCTTATGATTATATTCGAAAACCGCTTCTTCCGGATGTACTGATTCGCCGTGTTGACCGCATCATGAAGAGAGAAGAGATGTTAAAGCATCTGGAAAAAAAGTCGGAAATCGATCTACTGACAGGTCTTTTAAATCGGAGTGCCTGTGTACAACAAATCAATGAAAATTTGCAGATGCGTAGAGATAGCGGTCTTCTTTTGATGCTGGATTTGGATAATTTTAAGATGGTAAATGATTGCTTCGGTCATGAAATGGGAGACCGAGTGATTGCTCGGGTAGCGGATATTCTAAAAAAGCTCGTTCGCTCCGATGATGTTTTGGGAAGAATCGGAGGGATGAATTTGTCATTTTCTATAGAGGCTTATGGAGTAGAGAGGCTCTAAGAGAACGCTGTGATGATATCTGCCATAAGGTGAAGTGGGGAATGGAAGAACTCTTGGGGATTTCACCGGGAAAAGAATTCGGGATTTCTATAGGAATTGCCTTGGCTCCGCAACATGGAAAAGAATTTTTAGGTCTTTACCAAAGGGCGGATGATGCGATGTACAAGGTGAAGTCTGAAGGAAAGGGCGGTCATGCCGTTTATGAGGAGTATTGCGAGATGGAAGAGGAAGAATCCTCTATCATCTCAATAGCGGAATTACAAGATCGAATTGAAAAACAGGATTTTTTTTCCGGTGCCTATGAAGTGGATTATGAAGATTTTTGCAGTATATACCGTTTTCTTAAGAGGGTGGGAGAACGAGTGCATTCCCCGGTGCAGATTGTGCTTTTTACGATAAAAGAAGCGGAAAATGCGGATCGACGCGGTGTGGAAGGGCGTATGCGTTCCTTTCGGAGGGCTTTTAAGCAAAACTATCCGAAGAGGAGACGTCATGGTTCGCTGTGGAAATAAACAGTTTATGGTTCTTCTTATCGGTGCAAATGAGGGTAACAGACATATTGCTATAGATCGAATTATGAACCGAAGAAGTGAGGAGGAGAGAAAAAATTATCCGATTCAATATGAAGTAAATACTTTGATTTCCTAAAAAAAGAATTTTATGATAGAATAAGCCTCGTTTTAAGGCTTATTCTATTTTTTTATATTTGAATGAATAGGCATAGCTTAGCTGATTTGTATAAGTTGAATCAGAATAGACTTGATTATCATGGATTGTCCAAATAATACATCTTAAGACAAATGGGCTGTCAAATAATAGGGGCTATTCATAAAGAAACTTTGTGCTAAGAGATCGAAGATGGCCGGCTAAGAGGTATATATAGAGGGGAAAGGGATTACAGTGCAGTTATTAATAGAAATGAATCAATTGGTAAATCAGTGGATTTGGGGGATTCCTGCAATGGCGTCTATCCTTGGTGTAGGGATGTACTTAAGCTATCGTACCGGTTTTTTACAGATATCCCGCTTTGGAAGAGCGATGCAGGTAACCCTTGGAAGAATTTTTCGAAAGAAGGAGGCAAGAGACGGCGCGCTCACTCCTTTTCAGGCTGTTTGTACAGCCCTTGCCGCAACGATAGGTACGGGTAATATTGCGGGAGTTGCAGGGGCAATCGCGATTGGCGGTCCCGGAGCGGTGTTTTGGATGTGGTGTTCCGCTATTCTCGGTATGTGTACAAAATTTTGTGAAGTAACATTGGCGGTGCATTATCGAGAAAAGAATGAAAAGGGAGAGTATCTGGGCGGACCGATGTATTATATCAAGAACGGTCTGGGGAAAAATTGGATTTTTCTTGCCTATTTGTATGCAATTTTTGGAATTCTGACGGTTTTCGGAACAGGAAACGCAACACAGGTTAACACCATTACCGCTGCAATTAATGAAGCCTTGATTAATTTCAACCTGCTTTCCGTAAGGGGAGACAGCAGAGTGAATCTTGCAATCGGCATCCTTATTGCAGTTTTAGTGGCAATGATTCTGCTTGGAGGAATTAAGAGAATCGGGAAGGTGTCGGAGAAACTGGTTCCCTTTATGGCACTTTTTTATGTTATCCTATCCCTTATTGTGATTTTCCTGAATATACAAAGAGTTCCGAGTGTTATTTATTCCATTATTATGGGAGCATTTTCTCCGAAGGCTTTTACTGGCGGAGCGGTTTATTCTCTTTTTACTTCGATGAAGAAAGGGGTCTCAAGAGGAATTTTTTCCAACGAGGCAGGATTGGGAACAGGATCGATTGCGCATGCGACAGCGGATACAAGAAAGCCCGTAAAACAGGGATTTTTCGGTATCTTTGAGGTTTTTGCGGACACCATTGTAATCTGTACTTTGACAGCTTTGGTCATCTTATCCAGTGGAGTGAATATTCCTTATGGCATGGATGCGGGGGCCGAGCTTACAATCTCCGGTTTTACTTCTACCTTTGGCCCGCTCGCGAGTTTATTCACTGCAGTGGCTCTCTGTTCTTTTGCTTTTTCTACCATTTTGGGATGGGGGCTTTATGGTGCAAGATTTACGGAGTTTGTTTTCCGTTCCGCTACAGCAGTGAAGATTTTTCTGGTGCTTTATGCTTTAGTATCTATAGTAGGAGCTACTATGAATTTATCTTTAATCTGGTCGATTGCGGAGACTTTTAACGGACTCATGGTTATACCGAATCTGATTGCACTCTTCCTTCTCTCTCCAAAGGTTTTGCAATTGATTCAGCGATATGAAGAGGAAGAATAAAAATCATCAAAAAAACCCTAGGTTTCAAGCCTTTTCCGGCTTAATTCCTAGGGTTTTAAAATCGTGCAGAAGATGGGAGTTGAACCCACATGAGTGTTACCTCACACGGACCTGAACCGTGCGCGTCTGCCATTCCGCCACTTCTGCGAACTCGAATACTATAGCATTTTTGGATTTTACAGTCAAGACTATTGTTTCGGGTTGAAAAACATCTGTTGTAGTTTGGAGATGAAAAACTCCTGCAGCGTATGTGGCACAGAAACAGTCGAATATCGCGGGCAGTTTCGTTGGCGGCTTGTAGTGAAAAAGTACTGCATCAAAGAGAAATAAGTGTTCTCATTTAATACCTCGTAAACAAGCAAAAAGCCTAGTGTTTTAAGCTATTTTGGCTTAGACACTAGGCTTCATGTTTAGCGCAGAGGGTGGGACTCGAACCCACGCGCCCTTGCGGACAAACGGTTTTCAAGACCGCCTCGTTATGACCACTTCGATACCTCTGCAGAACTTTTTCAGATTAAAGTAAAATTTTAGTTTTGTCAAGACTATATTAAGATTTGCTATCTTGCCAGTAATTTGAAGATTTGCTATACTTTTTTGCCAGTAGTGTAGTCTGTAAAGGAGGCCCATTTTATGGCTGATAGAGGAAGCATGAGACAGGAATCCTATCCTCAAAAAAAGAAAAAAAAATCCGGTTTTCTTAGCATTTTTTTATGCTATATCGTTCCTTATCTTGTTATCAACTCCTGCATACTTTTCTTTGTGCTGGCAACGCCTAAGCTGCAGATCAACGATCCGACAGAACATAGCGGGGATGACTCGGTATCTGTTTTGGTCCATGTTGATTCCGTTTTGCCGATTAAGAAATTTTCTGCAAAGCTGGAAGGAGAAGAACTGAATTACACTCGGGAGAATAATAACTATATCATTCCTCTTTCTGCAAATGGCAGTCTTCGCATTAGTGTGACTTCTATCAACGGAATGACGAATATGGAGAATACCCAGATTAACAGCTTTGATGAAAATCCTCCGGTTATTGATGAGGACAATGTTGTATTGGGAGTGGGGTATGTCGAATTCGTTGTTACGGACAGTCAGTCCGGTGTGGATTTTGCCTCCATTTATGGGATTGATCATGATGGAAACAATTTAAAACCCAATCACATTGATGAACAGAGCGGTAAAGTCAGCTTTTCCATGAAGAGCAACAGTATTACCGTATATGTTTCGGATAAGTCCGGAAACCAGGTTAGTGGTACTTTCAACTTGGAAGAGTCTCCCTATCCAAAGACTAAGTCGGACTTAGAGGAAGAGGAAACAAGCAAGGCAGAGTCGGATAAAATCGATACAAAAAAAGAAGATAGCAAAAAAGAAGACAGCAAAAAAGAAGAAAGCAAAAAAGAAGGTAGCAAAAAAGAAGGCAGCAAAAAAGAAGAAAGTAAAAAAACGAATAGTAATAAACAAAACTAAATCAGAACATCTAAAGAATGATTCAAAAAAAGACAGAATGAAGCGAGGGCTTTGTTCTGTTTTTTTATGCTTTTCTACAAAGCCGGCATAGACTTTTTCGGAGCCTATGGTAAAATTACCATGGAGTTTTTCGTAACGTTTTAGGAGGGTGAAATGAATAAGGAAATAGAAACAAAGGCAATTAACAGCATTCGTATTCTTTCTGCAGATGCGATTCAAAAGGCAAATTCCGGACATCCTGGACTGCCTCTTGGTGCGGCACCGTCAGCTTATACACTTTGGGCTAAGCATTTAAACTTTGACCCGACCCATCTTGACTGGGAAAACAGAGACCGATTTGTTTTGTCCGCAGGGCATGGTTCCATGCTTCTCTATTCCTTGTTACACCTTTTCTCATGCGGATTAAAAAAAGAAGATTTGATGTCCTTCCGTCAGATGGGTTCTCTTACGCCGGGGCATCCGGAGTACGGGCATACCCGGGGGGTAGATGCAACTACAGGTCCTCTTGGTGCAGGTCTTGCCATGGCGGTGGGCTTTGCAATGGCAGAAGCGCATTTAGCGGCGGAATTCAATAAAGATGATCTTTCTTTGGTGGACCACAGAACCTATGCTCTTTGCGGAGATGGTTGTCTTATGGAAGGAATTTCTTCAGAAGCGTTGTCGCTTGCCGGTACCTTAAATCTGCATAAATTAACCATTTTATATGATTCCAATAAGATTTCCATTGAAGGCTCTACAGATATTGCTTTTACGGAAGACGTACAGAAACGTATGGAATCCTTTGGATTTAAAACCTTAACAGTAGAAGACGGAAATGATGTTGCAGCTATTTCTGTCGCTTTGGAAAAAGCCAAGTCTGACGATTCCGCCCCCTATTTTATTACGGTAAAGACGGAAATCGGATACGGGGTTCCCAAGAAGCAGGGAAGTGCTTCTGCCCATGGCGAACCTCTGGGTGAAGAAAATATTCGGGAGATGAGAAAGTTTTTGAATTGGGAGTATGAGGAAGCTTTCTTTGTTCCGGAAGAGGTATATCGGCATTATGATGCTTTGGTAGAAGAAAAGAAAAAAGGATATTCAGATTGGGAGCTTATCAAGGCAAACTATGCCAAGAAGTACCCTAAGGACTATGAAAAGTATCTTTCCTATCACGATAAGAATAAGGTAATGGATTTAATTCACTGTGAAGAGCTCTGGGCAAAGATGGATAAGCCGGAGGCAACAAGAAGCTCTTCCGGGGAAGTAATTCAGGTTTTAAAGAAGGCTGTTCCGAATCTTTTTGGGGGTTCTGCAGACTTGGCTCCATCCAATAAGACAGAGATGAAGGGAGAGGGCTTCTTTGCAAGAGATAACAGATTGGGAAAGAATATTCACTTTGGGGTAAGAGAGCTGGCTATGGCGGGTATTGCAAACGGCATCCTCTTACATGGCGGATACCGCTCCTTTGTGGCGACTTTCTTTGTGTTTAGTGATTATATCAAGCCAATGGCGAGACTAGCGGCTTTAATGCAGATTCCGCAGATTTTTGTTCTTACCCATGACAGTATCGGTGTTGGAGAGGACGGACCGACTCATGAGCCGATTGAACAGCTTGCAATGCTCCGCTCAACGCCGAACTTCCGCGTTTTCCGTCCGGCAGACCGACAGGAAACGGTTGCTTCATGGTTCTCGGCTCTAAGCAGTACAGATTGTCCTACTGCCATTGTGTTAAGTAGACAAAATCTTCCTCAGCTTTGCAAGAATGGAAAGGATGCTTTGAAAGGAGCCTATATTCTTTCAGATTCCGATAAAATCCCGGAACTCATCTTTATTGCAACCGGTTCCGAACTGGAACTTGCAGAAGAAGCTGCTAAAGTTTTAAGGGGAGAAGGAAAAGCGGTTCGTGTCGTTTCCATGCCGTCCATGGATGTATTTGCAATGCAGAGTGCGGAGTATCAGGAAGAGATTTTACCTTCTTCCGTAGAGAAGAGGATATCCGTAGAAGCACTTTCTTCCTTTGGTTGGGGAAGATATGTCGGATTAAAGGGAAAGACTCTTTCCTTAGACAGTTTCGGTGCTTCCGGTCCTGCAAAGGAACTTTTTAAGCACTTCGGTTTTACAGTTGAAAACTTACTTGCAATGGCAAGATCTATGTAAATAGAGTGGTTCAATCACCAAAATATAGAGAAGAGAGGAGAGAAGTATGAAGTTTTTTATTGATACGGCAAATGTAGAGGAAATTCGCAGTGCTTACGACATGGGAATTATCTGCGGATGCACAACAAACCCTTCCCTGATTGCAAAGGAGGGAAGAGACTATGTAGAAACTTTAAAAGAAATTGCTTCCTTTTTGGACGGTCCTATTTCCGGTGAAGTAAAGGCGGACACAGTAAAAGCCGAGGATATGATTTTGGAAGGTAGAGAAATTGCCTCCTTATCCCCCAATATGGTTGTGAAGATTCCGATGACGGAAGAAGGACTAAAGGCGGTAAAGGTTCTTTCCAAAGAGGGAATCAAGACCAATGTCACCTTGATATTCTCTGCAACACAGGCAGTTCTTGCGGCAAGAGCAGGGGCTACTTATGTTTCTCCTTTCCTTGGAAGACTGGATGATATCTCGTCTGACGGCTTAATTTTGATTCAAGACATCATGGATATTTTTCTCCGTTTATCCGGAAATCGAAACAGAGGTAATCTGTGCATCTGTTCGTCATCCGGTTCATGTAATCGAGTGCGCAAAGACCGGAGCGGATATTGCAACTGTCCCCTTCAAGGTTTTTGAAGCAAATGATTCATCATCCTTTGACAGATATCGGTATTGAAAAGTTCAAGGAAGACTATAGAAAAGTTTTTTCTTAAAAAAATCAGGATAAATCCATCCTTTTCTTCATAGAACATTGACAGCATTTTCACAAAACAGTATAGTGGAATAAAATGCGGTTATTTACAGCAGATGAGGAAAAATAATGGATAGAAAAGAAATATCACAGGCAGTTATCCAACGTCTTCCCCGGTATTATCGATATTTGGAAGATTTGATGGATCAGGGAATAGAACGTATTTCATCCGGCGAGCTGTCCAAAAGGATGCATTTAACTGCTTCTCAGATACGACAGGATTTAAACAACTTTGGCGGTTTCGGACAACAGGGCTACGGGTATAACGTATCCAATCTTCATGACGAGATAGCGAAGATTCTGAATATTGATCGAGAAAATCCCATGATTATAGTGGGAGCGGGACACCTTGGACAGGCTTTGGCGAATTATACCAATTTCCAAAAAAGAGGATTTATCTTAAAGGGGATTTTTGATATCAATCCGGAAAGAATCGGAAAGGAAGCCGGTGGGATTAAAATCTTGCCTATGACGGAGATGAAGACCTTGGTAGAGAAGGAAAAGATTCGCCTTGCGGCAATCTGTATTCCGAAGTCGGAAGCCATCAAGGTTGTGGATGATTTGATTTCCTACGGCATAGAGGGAATTTGGAATTTTGCGCATATAGACTTGGATGTACCGAGGCATGTTGTTATTGAAAATGTGCATCTGTCTGAAAGTTTGATGCGACTTTCCTACAGATTGTTTGAGGAATTAAAATGATTTTAGGAGTTGGTACGGATATTCTGGAAATTCTTCGAATGGAGCGGTTACAGGATAGTAGTGCAGCGGCAGAGAAGATCTTTACAGAAGAAGAACGCCGGCAAAGCGAGGGAAAAGTCTCTCGCCTTGCCGGTGATTTTAGTGTAAAAGAAGCGGTTTCCAAGGCTCTTGGAACCGGAATTCGAGGGTTCTCTTTGTTGGATATTGAAGTCCTTCGGGATGAACTAGGAAAACCGTATGTGAAACTTTACGGGAATGCAAAGAAAATCTTTCTTCGCCTTGGAGGGAGTAGGTTAGAAGTCAGTATTTCCAATACAGCGACCTTGGTGATTGCCACTGCAGTCCTGTTTGGGAACTCCTTTTCCTTTTCTGAGGGAATAACCCGGGATTCTTCGCTTGCTTTGGAAAGTGGGGAGGGAGAGAAGGAAAATGTTTTTTTTGAGGAAACAGAGAGAAATTCTGAAGCAAACTCCAAGAGAAATAAAAACATTGCAATGGTTGCTCCCTCTTCCCGAACGAAACGCAGAGTCACACAAAGGCTCTTATGGAAAAGTGGAGATTTTTGCAGGTAAATCAGGTATGGCGGGAGCAGCCATTTTTTCAGCTCTTTCAGCCTATAAAGCTGGAGCAGGACTGGTGAAGGTTATCAGTGATAAGGAGAATCAAATCCCTCTGCAGTCCATGGTTCCGGAGTCCATCTTTTTAGATAAGGAGAAGTTTTCCTTGGAAGAAAGCCTGAATGAAGGACAAGTTCTTCTATTCGGTCCGGGAATAGGCATGGGAGAAAAAGAGAAGGAATTCCTTCATGAGCTTCTTTTGCGAGGGAAAATAGCCAAGGACAAGAGGCAGTTTTTGATATTGGACGCAGATGCCTTAAATATGATTTCAAAATCTTCTCTTTTGGAGGAAGCTCTTCGAACTTATGCAAAAGAGGCACCGTTGATTTTGACGCCGCATATTAAAGAGTTTGCAAGACTTTGTCATTTGACCGTGGAAGAAGTTTTACTTCACAGAAAAGACTTAGGAAAAAAATATGCTGATTCTCATCATTGTATTTTAATTTTAAAATCCCATGATACAATGGTGTTTGCTCCTTCTTTGGATTCTCCCGAAGGCTTTCTCGGAAAAAGGGAAATAGAAAAGCCGAGTAGAGCGGGAGAAAAAAAGACAGAAGATAAAGAGAATAAAAAAGAGGAAGATAAGGAAAGGAAATGGTTTTTTCATAATACGATTTCCTGTGCCGCACTCAGTAAGGGCGGGTCGGGGGATTGCTTTGCCGGTCTACTGAGCGGTTTACTCTGTATTCTTGAGGAAAAATATGGAAACTTTCCTGCTAAAGTGTTGGCCTTTCAGGCGGCTTGCCTTTCTGTCCTTGTGCAAGTACGCGGGGCTGAAATAGCTGCGCATCAGGAGGGGCAACATGGCGTTTTGGCCAGAGAGCTTCCTCGGTTTTTTTCTTTGGCCATAGAAGAGTTTATAGAAAAGGAAGATAAAGAAAATGCAAGATAGAAAGAGCTACGATAGAACCTATGCCATTGTGGATTTAGGAAGAATTGTAGAGAATCTTCGTTTGTGTAAAGAAAAGTTGAGAAAAGGGATGGCTGTCTGCGCCGTTGTGAAAATGGATGCCTATGGACACGGAATTGTGGAAGTGGCAAAGGCTATTGAGGACGAATGCGCCATGTTTGGGGTAGCTACGGTGGAAGAAGCAATCACCTTAAGAAAATCCGGTATAGAGGGAGATATCTTGATTCTCGGTGTTATTCCGGAAAGTCAATATGCTCTTCTTTACGAATATCGGATTATGCCAAGTCTCTTTACTTTGAAACAGCTTAAAAAATTGGAAGAGTTGGGAAAGAAAAACAATACAAATTTAGCTGTACACATTGCTTTAGATACCGGTATGGGGAGAATCGGGATTCAGACCGAAGAAAAGGGAGCTTTGAAGATTGCAGAGCAGATTCTTGCCAGCCCGTATATCGAAGTAAAAGGTATATTTTCTCACTTTGCCTCCTGTGATGAACAGGATAAAAGCTACGCAAGAAAACAAGAGCAGCGTTTTAATGAATTATCTCGAGAAGTTAAAAGAGAGAGGATTTACTATTCCTCTTTGCCATATTGCAAACTCTGCCGGAATCTTGGAAGATATCGGTACGGAATACAATATGGTTAGAGACGGGATAGTGCTCTACGGAGTCTATCCGTCTAAAGAAGTCTTGCACGAGCTTCCGATTAAAATGGCACTATCCTGGAAGGCGAAAATCTCTCATATTAAAACGGTTCCTGCGGGAGAGGGTATCTCCTATGGATCTACCTTTGTGACGGAGAAAGAAATGAAGATTGCGACGATTCCGGTTGGCTATGGAGACGGCTATCCCCGGATTCTATCCGGTAAAGCCACGGTTTTGGTAAGCGGTAAAAAATGCCCTATTCTCGGAAGAGTTTGTATGGATCAGTTTATGGTAGATATCACGGGAGTAGAGGCTGAGCTCTTTCAGGAAGTGACTCTTCTCGGAGAAGAGGGAGGAGAGGAAATCAGTCTTTATGACTGGGAAGAGTTAGGGGTATTCCCATATGAGTTTTTATGCGGCCTCGGAAATCGTGTTCCTAGAGTATACTATCGGGGAAAAGAATGGATAGGGACATATAATCCGCAGGATAATCTGCATTTGCATGAATTTTCTTAGACACATAGAAGGAAAAAGATTGGTTTAGAGATAGTATGGAAATGCCATTTTCATGGAAGAAGAGAAAGCCTTGCTTTTGGGAAAGAACTTGCGAAAGGCTGAGAAAATAGTTACACTGGAAAAAAATATATAGAGGAGTGAATATGTCAGGACATTCAAAATTTTCCAATATCAGAGCAAAGAAAGAAAAAAACGATGCAGCAAAGGGTAAGATATTTACCATTATCGGGCATGAGCTTGCCTTGGCTGTAAAGCAGGGCGGTGCGGATCCGAACAGCAATTCGAAGCTGCGTGATGTTATTGCGAAGGCTAAGGCAAACAATATGCCGAACGATACGATTCAGAACGGTATCAAGAAGGCAGCAGGTGCATTGGATAGTGTGAATTATGAGGAATTGCAATACGAGGGTTACGGAGTAAATGGTGTTGCCATTATTGTAAAAGTCCTTACGGACAATAAAAACCGTTCTGCGGCAGACGTTCGTTCCGCATTTACAAAGGGAAAGGGCAGTCTTGGTGCACAGGGATCCGTATCATTTCTTTTTGAAGAAAAGGGACAGATTATTCTGGATAAAGAAGTGATGGACGACTTGGACAAGGATTTTGATTCTCTTATGGATATTGCCATTATGGCAGGGGCAGAGGATTTGATTGATCGGGATGACAGCTATGAAATTCTTACTGTACCGGCTGATTTTTCCTCGGTTCGAGAGAATCTGGAGAAGGAAAACATTCCCATGGTGCAGGCGGAAGTGGTACTGATTCCGGGGAATACGGTTTCCGTGACGGATGAAGAAGCGGTAAAGAATCTTAGAAAAACATTGGATTTACTCGATGAGTCCGATGATGTGCAGAATGTTTATACAAACTGGGAAGAGGAATAAAGCGTCTTTTGAACAGGATCTGTTTCATGATCATAAGTCTATGTTTATCGAGAAGTCAACGAGTACTGTACGCGAGTTACTGTTAAGAATGAAAAAGTCCCGGAGGAGCTTAAAGCTCTTCCAGGACTTTTTTCGGTTCAACGAGTATGGAATAGTTTTGGTGGTAGATAACGAAACCCGGGGCTCCGCCAATGATTTTTTTCAGATTCTTTCTTTCCGTATAATCTACTTCTACCTTGGCATTTTCCTTTTCAGAAGAAAAGTATGCGGCAAGCTCCGCTGCTTCTTCAAAAAGACGGTCGGGAAGTTCTTCCAGAGTTTTCCCATCGGTTTTTGCAATGACATGGGAACCGGCAACTCCCTTAACGTGAAACCAGAAGTCTTTCGGATCGGCGATTTGAAAGCTGACCTCTTCGTTTTGAAAAATTGTTTTTTTCCGACATATAGAAGGTAACCGTCACTGCTGCGGAAGACTCTGGGAGAAGATTTATCTTCTTTTCTACTTGATTTTTTCTTTCCGGATAGCTTTTTCATATATCCGAATTCGCCCATTTCTCGTCGGATATCATCCAAGTCTCCTGCATTTTCAGCAGTAAGAAGACTACCGAGTATAGATTGCAAGTGTTCTAAGGTTTTTCTGCTTTCCTTAAGCTGTTCCGTAAGATTCTTTTCCGTTCGTTTTGCCTTGTCGTATTTATCAAAATAACGTTTTGCATTTTCGATGGGAGGAAGATTTGGATCCAAAGGAATCCGTTCTTCCTTCCCGGTATAATAATTCTCGCAAAGCAGTTCTTTTTCTCCGCCCTGTAAGCTGTAACCGTAGGTGGTCAATAATTCTCCAAAGACACGGAAGCTTTCTTTTTTCTCCGTATCTTTCAACTGCTTTTCCTGTAAACTCAGCTTTTTTCCGACACGTTCCAAAAGGGTAGTGCATTGCTTTTTTAAGTCTATGGACTTCTGGCGTACGCGGTCTTCCTTTTCCTTTCCTCCGTAATATTGTTCTATAAGAGCGGAAGGAGAGGAGAAGGCTTCTTCGTGAAAACGTGGATTCCCCTTATATTGAATGGTGTGAAATGCGGAAAAATCAAATGCCTTCGTTTCTTCAAAAAGAATTACCGGAGAAAAAAATCGCTGTGTGAAATTTTTAGCTCCTTAAAGCATGGACTTTCGTGATTATATTTTTCCCATTCAGAAGAAGAAAGAACTGTAATATCCTTATCAAACGGTACTTCGGCATCCTCACAAAGCTCTCTTGCAGAAAGAGGGCTTAATCCGGAAAAGCTGTGAAACAAAGCATCGGAAATAGATTCGGGCTTTTCCGCACCCGTACCCTTCATTCGTTCGATTAAGAAGGAACTTAAGTTTTCTAAAGGAAAGCGCAGGATATTTTCTTTATGAAACTGGTCGGGAATAAAATAAGATCTTCCGGGAAGCACCTCTCGAAGAGAGGACTGCACGGAGGAAATTCGTTTTATGGCGTCAAGAATCGTGAAGTCCTCTTTTAGGAGAATGATATTGGAATATTTTCCCATGATTTCTACAGCGAGGTATTTGATGCCATAGTCCCCCATTTCATCTCTATGAGAGATATGGAGAAGAAGTACCCTCTCCAGTCCTTCCTCCTCCAAGGCGGTTGAAGCTTGGGTGATATTTTGAATTAGACCGTTTCCGATGTGTTTACGAAGCGCCATGCAGAAGTTCGGTGCGGTTAGTGGTGCCGTTTTTCCCTTATTACTAAGATAAATCAAAGGAATAGAGGGATTGGCAGAGAGGTGAAGAAGGTACTGTTGCTTTTCTTTTTTTACCGTAATCTGCAATTCATCTTTCTCGCTTTGTATAATTTTAGCAATCTTTCCGCCTAAAATCGTTTCCTTGAATTCGGAAATCAGTGCTGATAAAAATAATCCGTCAAATGCCATAAATCCATCCTTTACTTCTTGAAAAAGCCTTTTGCCCTTGTTATCATATTTTATACTGATAACTTGCATTTCCTAGGATAGGCTAAAGGGGGAAAAAACTCAAGGAAAAGGAGAACTTCCGAAATGAAAAGTATGACCGGATTTGGCAGAGCCAAGGCGGAAAACGCAGGACAGATAGTCACGGTGGAGATAAAATCCGTCAATTCCCGTTTTTTGGATTTAAGCTTTAGATTGCCCAGAAGCTTTCAAGCAATGGAAATGAAAATCAGAGAATTGTTGAAAAAAAACATTTCCAGAGGAAAGGTGGAGGTTTTATCTTTCCATAGAGGATGGCGGTGAAAAAGAGAAGAAGCTGCTGGTAAATACAGTATTGGCAAAAAGATATAAAGAAGAGATTGAGAAACTTTCGAAGGAACTTGACCTTCCGTTTAACCTAAGCGGGAATTCCTTATTTTTTTATCCTGAAGTTTTTCATCTAACGGAAGAAGAGGATGAGGATAATGAAACGGTCATCTTGGAGATAGTGGATGCGGCCATTCAGGAGTTTGTTCGATCCCGCTCTTTGGAAGGAGAGAAGTTACGGGCAGACCTTGAGATGAAACTGCAGGAAATGGAGGATTATCTTCGCTTTTTGAAGGAAAAGGAGCCGAAGCTTCGTATACAATATGAGAACCGCCTTCGGAAGAAGATAGAAGAAAGCCTGGCAGGTCGGGAGATAGATGAGGGAAGGCTCTTAGAAGAGGTCGCCATTTTTTCCGACAAGGTTAGTACAGACGAAGAGATTACAAGACTCGATAGTCATGTGCACAGAATGCAGGCAATCCTTAAAGAGGAACAGGCAGTAGGGCGAGACTTGGACTTTCTGATGCAGGAGATGAACCGAGAGAGTAATACCATTCTTTCCAAAGCAAGTGATTTAGAGATTACGGATATAGGGTCTTAAGGCTAAAAACTGTATTGAGAAAATGAGAGAACAGGTACAAAACATCGAATAAGAGTATAGAAGGGAATAGTATGGATAAGGGGATTTTAGTTGTGGTTTCCGGCTTTTCGGGAGCAGGGAAGGGAACCATTATGAAAAGGATAACGGAGAAGTATGATAACTATGCGTTATCCATTTCAGCAACAACAAGAGCACCGAGGAAGGGAGAAGAAGAGGGAAAGTCCTATTTTTTTGTGAGTAAGCCCCGCTTTGAAGAGATGATTGACAGTGACGAACTTGTGGAGTATGCAAAGTATGTGGATAACTATTACGGTACGCCCAGAAAATTCGTAGAGGATTGTCTGAATCAGGGAAAAGATGTGATTTTGGAAATAGAGATACAGGGAGCTCTGAAGATTAAGAAGAAATTCCCGAACAGTCTTCTTATTTTTATGACCCCTCCTTCTGCGGAAGAGTTAAGAAATCGTCTTATCGGAAGAAACACGGAAGATGAAGAAACGGTCAATAAACGATTGGGGAGGGCTATAGTAGAGTCGGAAGGCGTAGAGGCCTACGATTATATTCTGGTCAATGCGGATATTGACACATGTACGGAAAAACTGCATAATCTAATTCGTGCGTCTCATGATAGGGTAGAGGCACATTTAGATTTAATTGAAAAAATCCGAAAGGACTTAAGGAGGATAGAAGATGCTGCGTCCAACATACAATGACTTGATTGATTCTATGAATAAGAATAGAGAAGAGGGAGAATTGGAAGTGCAATCTCGCTATTCTGTAGTAATTGCCAGTGCAAAGAGAGCACGTCAGATTATTGACGGGGATGCACCTTTGGTTAAGGCGGAGGAAGACAGAAAACCTCTTTCCATTGCAATTGAAGAAATCTCCAAGAATCTGGTAAATGTTGAAAAAGGTTTGGACTATGAAGAGGAGCCGATGAATCCCACTACGGAGGTAGAGGATTATTCCCGCTATGCTTTGGATGAAGACTTGGATGACGAAGAAGAGGTAGATCTGGACTCCGAGGCGGAGAATGACGACTACTTGCAGGAAGACGGCGAGGAAGATGATTATTCTGACGGAGACTATTCTTCGGATAGCGAGGAATAATGAATTTATATCTGGAAAGTTTGGGCTGTGATAAGAATAGGGTAGACTCCGAAAAACTCTTATCAGAGCTCTTGGAAAAGTATGAAGGAGCAAAGGTAACTATGGATCCTGCGGAAGCGGATATTGCCATAGTCAATACCTGCTCTTTTATTGGTCCGGCTAAAGAAGAAAGTATCAATACGATTTTGGAGCTGGCAGAATACAAAAAGACGGGAAAATTACAAAAGCTGATTGTAGCCGGCTGTTTGGTGGAGAGATATAAGGATGAGATCCGAAAGGAGCTTCCGGAGATAGACGAGATTGCTTCCGTAAAGGACTATGTGAGTCGTCTGGACAATCAGATGAAGAGAGTGGAAAGTGGGGAAAGGTATACCCGCTACCTTAAGATTGCGGAAGGTTGCGACAAGTATTGCAGTTATTGTATTATTCCGCGTCTTCGAGGACACTACCGTTCCATTCCGATGGAGCAGATTTTAGAGGAGGCCGGACAGCTTGTGCTGGAAGGGGCGAAGGAACTTATTTTGGTGGCGCAGGAAACCACCCTGTATGGAACAGATCTCTATGGAGAAAAGTCCTTACATAAGCTGCTTCATGCATTGGGGGAAATTGAGGGACTGGAATGGATTCGGGTTCTATATTGTTATCCGGAAGAAATCGAACTTCCTCTTATTGAGGAAATCCGGGATAATCCGAAAGTTTGTCATTATCTGGACTTGCCTATACAGCATTCTTCCGACCGGATTTTAAAGGCGATGAATAGAAAAACCAGAAGAGCGGAATTAAAGGAGAAGATTGCTTTACTAAGGAGAGAGATTCCGGACATTTGCTTAAGAACGACTTTAATTACCGGCTTCCCGGGTGAAACGGAAGAAGACCTGGAGGATGTGCTTTCTTTTATCAGAGAAGAGCGCTTTGACCGTTTGGGGGTATTTCCATATTCTCAAGAAGAAGGAACCTATGCGGCAACCATGGACAATCAAGTTCCGGAAAGTGTAAAGAACAAAAAGGCTTTCTCGTATTATGGAGTTACAGCAGGAAATTGCTTTCCATAAAGGCGGAAGAGCAGAAGGGCAGAGTCTTAAAGGCTCTTGTAGTAGGTTTTTGATGAGGAAGAATCTCGCTTGGTTCTTCGAAGCTATATGGATAATCCCTGATATCGACAGCTTTATCTACCTGAAGGGAGAGGAAAGAGCTGTAGGAGACTTTGTCTGTGTGAGAATCATAGACACGGAAGGGATATGATTTAATAGGAGAATATTGTGAATCTTCCCAATAAACTGACAATACTTAGAGCCTTGATGGTTCCCGTCTATGTGTTTTTTATGCTTTTTCCGGCAGAAAATGAGCTTCTCTTTCGTTGGATAGCTTGTGCTGTTTTCTGCATTGCTTCCTTTACCGATTTTTTAGACGGATATATTGCAAGGAAGAGGAATCTGGTGACCAATTTCGGAAAGTTTCATGGATCCCTTGGCTGATAAGCTTTTGGTTTGTGCCGCCATGATCTGTATGATTCCGCTTTCCTATCTTCCTGCTTGGTACGTCATTATTCTAATTTCCAGAGAATTTATTATTTCCGGATTTCGTTTGATTGCGGTAGAGCAAAATGTTGTAATTGCCGCATCTTATTTTGGGAAATTTAAAACGGTGAGCCAGATGGTGATGATTATTTTGCTTATTCTGCAAATTCCTGCACTTAATCTTGTGACGACAGGATTTGTTTATCTGTCATTGGCACTTACAATCATTTCCCTGATTGATTACTTATATAAGAACCGTTCCGTTTTAGAAGAAGGAGGCTTTTGATGGGAGATAAGAAAAAAGAAATCAATTACTCAGAGGATGCGCCAATTGAAGAGCAGCTTGTCAGCATACTAAAATCTTTGAAGAAAACGATTACGACGGCTGAAAGCATTACCGGAGGACTGATTTCCGCAGCGATAACTTCTGTTGAAGGGGCTTCGGATTGCTTTAAGGTGGGATATGTAACTTATTCCAATAAGTCCAAGAGAAAACTTCTTTCTGTAAAGAAGGAACTCCTTCGAAAAGAGGGTGCCGTGTCCTCTGCTACGGCAAAAGAGATGGCTATTGGTGCCATGATGGAATCGGAGGCGGATATCGCCGTGGCGATTACAGGAAATGCAGGACCTACTGCCTTGGAAGGGAAAGAGGTTGGTTTAATTTATATTGCGGTTTGCGCCGGAGGAAAAACAAAGGTGGAAGAGTTCCACTTTGGCGGAAATAGAAAAGAAGTACGGGAACAGGCTTGCGGTGCTGCTCTTGTTATGGTTAGAGACTATCTTTTGGACAAAAAATAATGCGTTTATCAAAAAAAATGCGCTTTGGTGCCAGGGCAAAAGAATATATTCCATATCTGATGCAGAATCTTAGGGAGGGTCATATAGTACCGATGTGCTATATCGTCTATAGCGGATATGGAAAGAATCTATATGAGTTTTATCCGTCTTCTATGCTAAAAATCAGCAATTTCCCCAGAAAAGAGGATGAGATTTTAGGGATAGCCTATGGGTATAAAGATGCTCTTAAACTGGTGGCCTGCATGGTGGAAGAGAGTCTAAAAGGAGAAGGGATATGTTGCTGATCTTGACAGTTCTCAAGTATGTGTTGATTGCAGTAGCTGTTCTTCTCCTGTTCTTGTTTTTGCTTCTTCTTTTTCTATTGTTTTTTCCATTTCGTTACAAGCTTGAAGGCAGTAAAGAGAAAGAAGCGAAGAGACCGGAGGGAGACTTTCATCTGCGCTTTCCCGGGGTACACTTTTTAGGAGAATATAAAGAGGGAAAGCTGAGATATAGAGGGAAAATTCTTTTCTTCACGCTATTAGAGGGAGGAGAAGAATGAGGAATACAATAAATAAATGGATTGATTTTTTTCGAGATAAAGTTCGGAGTTTGAAGGAAATACAGGTTTTATTAAAGGAGCTTGGTAAAGATGAAACGCGGGAAATGATTGCGTTTGTTCTGATGGAAGGACTTCATTTTTAAAGACCTGTCGAATTCGGAAAGCAAAAGGGAGTATATATTTTTCTATAGAAGATCCTGCTACTATGGGGCAGGTGTTAGAAGGGGTGGCACTGGTTTATCCTTTAATTCAGGATAAAATTACTCTTGTGCCGGAGTTCGGAGACAGTTATTATTATGGAGATATTCGTTTAGAAGGAAAGATTCGTCTTATTCATCTATTGATTCTACTGATTCGTCTTTTAAGAAACAGGGCATTTCGCAGATTGGTCCTCAAGGGGGGTAAGCATGGCAAATAACAATACAAAAGAACTCATACAAGAGCTGTTTCAGGGGATGGATGGTTTTATCCAATCCAAAACGGTGGTAGGAGAGCCTATTAAGCTGGGAGATACCGTTTTGGTGCCGCTTATGGAGGTAAGCTGCGGAATGGCAAGCGGTGCTTTTGTAAAGGAGAACACTAAAAAAGGAGATGGCGGAGCCGGGGCAATGAATTCCAGGATTACACCTGCGGCGATGCTGGTCATTCAAAATGGAAGAACAAAACTAATTCGGGTAAAGAATGAAGACGCTTTATCCAAGATTATTGATATGATTCCGGAGGCGATAGATAAGATAACCGGAGGAAATAAGGTAAGTGAATCTGCTGAACAAAAGGGGCAGGATGCCTTAAATTCCTTAGTGGAAAAGGATAAAAAAGAGAAAGAGATTAAGAAATATACCGTACTTTCCGGAAATGAAAATAAAGATTTAGAAATCGAAGAAGCGGATGATGTGATTGATTTGGATTTATCGGATTTTGAGGAATAAAATTGTAGGGTTTCCAGAAATAAATTTTGCTTGCAATCTAAAATCATTTTTGCTATAGTACTATAGTCGCTGTAAAGCAGTGGATTTTTTAAAAGAGGGAGGTGCAATCATGGCTAAGTGTGCTATTTGCGAGAAGGCAGTACATTTCGGTATTCAAGTAAGCCATTCACATAGAAGATCGAACAAGATGTGGAAAGCAAATGTGAAGTCAGTTAGAGTGAAGGTAGATGGCGGTACAAAGAAGATGTACGTCTGTACTTCCTGCCTGCGTTCCGGAAAAGTTGAGCGTGCTGTTGCAGGCGTTGCTGAATAATGAAAGATTAGAAAGATATTGTCGCAGGACAGTATCTTTTTTTATGCTTAAAAATAAGGTGGAATCTCTCTTTCTGTAAAAATTTCAAAACCTAAGTCTTGACAGCGTTAGACTACTGGTGTACTATTTAAATAGTTCACTAGTTAAGCAAGGCATTATTTTCGCTAACTGAAATCTAAGAAATATGTAGCGAAAAACATTCGCTGAAAGGAGGCAAAATGCAATACAAACCCTCTCTTCCGATTTACCAGCAAGTGGAGATGGATATCATAAAAGATATGCTAAACGGAAAACTATCTCCGGGATCGAAGATGCCTTCGGGAAGAGAACTTGCGCTAGTCTATAAATCAATCCCAATACAGCCCAAAGAGTATACCAGGAACTGGAGCATAAGGGACTTTGTTACACCAAGAGGGGGATGGGAACCTTTGTGACGGAAGAGGAAGAGAGATTAAAAACGGAAAGAATACATCTTGCCAAAGAGTATAGTAGGGAGTTTCTTCAAAGAATGAAGGATTTATCCGTTTCAAAGGAGCAGTTAAGGAAATATTTAGAGGAGGAGTTAGATGCTTCAAGCTAGTAATTTATCGAAAAAATATAATGGAAGAACAGCTTTGGACCATGTCAATGTAGAGATGGGAGACGGGAAAATATACGCTTTTCTTGGACCCAACGGTTCGGGAAAAACCACTTTCATGAAAATAATAGCAAGTTTAACAAAGCAGAGTGAAGGAGAACTTCTTTTAGATGGGAAAGCCCTTTCCATAAAAAGCAGGGCGGATGTAGCCTATCTTCCTACTGAGACGCATGCCTATCCTTTCATGACAGTAGGGGAATTCGGGGAGTATTATAAGACCTTTTTTAAAGATTTTGATGAAATCAGATATAAATCATGGGTCGAGAGAATGAAGATTCCCTTTCGAACTCCTTTTAAGGTGCTCTCTTCGGGAATGGATAAAAAGGTAAGAGTGGCGGCAACCTTGGCAAGGGAAGCAAAGGTTCTGATATTGGATGAGCCTTTTAACGGAGTGGATTTGCTTGCAAGAGAAGAAATCGAAAAGATGATTTTGGAAGTGATGTCGGATAATCGCACAATTATATTATCCAGCCATCTAGTGGAAGAGGTGGAATCCTATGTAAACTTTGCGCTTTTCTTTAATGAAGGAAGACTGCTTGCTATGGAAGATGTTGAAGAATTACGGAGTAGTCGCGGGATGTCCATCACCGATCGATATAGAGAATTGTTGGGAAGGGTAGGGGAGTAATATGTTAACTTTAATTCGTTACGAAATGAAAAAAACTATGCCGATTAAGCTTGTGTCTGTGGCTTTACTCTTGATTTTTGAAGTTTTATTGCTGTTTGGAAGTATTAGTGGCAATATTTTTGTTATGGGACTCTCCGGAATGTTCCTTATATTTTTTAGCTTTGTCGTATTCTTATTATTTGGACTTTCCAGTATGGTGAGTCTGAGTAAAGACTTAAGTACGAACCAGGGTTATATGTTGTATATGCTGCCAAGACCCAGTTATCAGTTTCTTTTGGCGAAGATTGTTGAGAGTCTTATCAGTTCAATTTGCATTGGCTTATTTTTGTATTTTCTGTTTTTATTCGATCTTTTTTATTTTAGTGTCGATATAGACGGTTTTTCCCATACCTTCGATATGATTTGGGGTTTGACCGTAGAAAATAAGTTGGGGAATTTTGTTCAATTTATGATTTCCATCGGATCGTTCTATGTCGGAGTTTGGATTTATATGAGCTGTCTTGCTGTACTTTGCGTGACGGTACAGGCGAGTTTTCTTCCGGGGAAAAATGCTCGCATTTATCCTTACGATTATTATATTTTTTTAATTCTTGCGGTAAATATACTCTCGGGGTGACTGATTTTGTGGATTCCATAAGGAATATATTTGGAATCAGTGCTGATTGGTCCATGTACCTTCAAGTGCTGGTGCTGTCTCTTATTTCCCTTCTTTGTTTTGGGGCAGCTTCTATGTCCTGGAGAAGAATCGAAACTATTAATTTGAGAAGGAGAAAAAAATCGGGTAAAGAGACGAAAAGAAGCGAGCTTAGATAAGTTAGTGGAAAAAAAGGCGGAAATTTTTTTAATCTCTTTTCATATAAAAAGAAAAATGGAGTATACTAAAGAAGAATTCTCGAACTATCGAGAATTCTTTTTCTTTACTTATCAAGAATTGGAGGACGGACTATGAAAGGAAAGATTCCATCACACTTTGGAGAAGTCGAGATTTCCGAGAGAGTCATTGCTGAATATGCAGCAAATGCTGCTGTTTCTTGCTTCGGTATTGTCGGGATGGCTGCAGTACCTATGAGCGGTAAAGGTCTAGCCCATTTACTTCGGAAAGAAAGTTATCATAAGGGAATTGATGTAAGGATTAAAGAAAATAGAATCAGTTTGGATTTTCATGTTATTATATCCTACGGCGTAAGCATTAAAGCCGTTGCGGAAAATCTGGTGGACAGTGTAGAGTATCGGATTTCCCGGTTTACCGGTATGGAGGTAGATCGCATCAATGTGTATGTAGAAGGCGTACGCATTATTGACTGATAGGAGGGACGACCCTGTGGGTAAAGTGCTTAGTGCAAAGGAGCTGAAGAAGGCATTTTTAGCCGGAGCCAATCAGCTCAATGCAAAAAAAGATTTGATAAATGAATTAAATGTATTCCCTGTGCCGGACGGTGATACGGGAACCAATATGACCATGACCATTCTTTCTGCGGCAAAAGAAGTTGCTGCAATAGAGGGAGGGAGCATTAAAGACATCTGTAAAGCGATGTCAAGCGGTTCTTTAAGAGGAGCAAGGGGAAATTCCGGTGTTATTTTATCTCAGCTTATTCGTGGTTTTACCAAAGAATTGTCTGAAGCGAAGGAAGTAGATAGCCTGGTTTTGGCAAAGGCCTTCCAAAGGGGAGTGGAGACTGCTTATAAGGCGGTTATGAAGCCGAAGGAAGGAACCATACTTACTGTAGCAAAGGGGATGGCGGATAAAATCATGGAGCTGTCTCTGACTGAAGAAGAGATCCTTCCGCTACTGGAGAAAGTATATGCGCACGGAGAAGAGGTTTTAGAGCATACACCGGATCTCCTTCCTGTATTAAAGGAAGCCGGTGTAGTAGACTCCGGCGGAGCAGGCCTTATGGCTGTTATGGATGGGGCACTTCGTTCTCTTAGAGGAGAGAAGATTGTTCTCGACTTAGAGCTGAAGGAGAGTGGAGCGGTATCTGCACTGGTTGGAGAAAGAAAGAACAGGGGAGAGATTTCCACCGCAGACATTCGCTTCGGTTATTGTACGGAATTTATGGTCAATGGAGACCATGCCTTCACGGATGAAGAGGTGGATGCGCTTCGAACTTACCTGACCGGAATCGGCGATTCTATTGTCTGCTTCTCCGATGAAGAGATGATTAAGGTCCATGTGCATACGAATCATCCCGGTGATGCGTTTGAAAAAGGTCTATCTATGGGGTATCTTTCCAAGATGAAGGTAGACAATATGCGCTTAGAGCATCACGAGCTTTTAATCGAAGATGCTTCCCGTATTGCGGCGATGGATAAGCTGGAGGAGGAAGAAAAGCCTGCAGAAAAGAAGGCTTTCGGATTTGTGGCGGTTTGCTCAGGAGAGGGACTGGAAAATATTTTCCGTGATCTTGGGGTAGATCAAGTGGTTTCCGGCGGGCAGAGCATGAATCCGTCTACTGAGGATTTGGTCAATGCGGTAGAGAAGATTAATGCCGAGCATATTTACATTTTACCGAATAATAAAAATATCATTCTTGCGGCAGAGCAGGTTTGCAGTATTTTGGAAGAGCAGCCGATAACCGTACTTCGCAGTACAACGATTCCACAAGGAATTTCCGCTTTGATTGCTTTCCAGGAAGAAGCGAGTCCGGAAGAAAATACGGAGAATATGACAGAGAGCTTAAAAGCGGTTTCCTCCGGTGAAATTACTTACGCGGTACGAGATACTACCATTGACGGCAGAGAAATTCACTCCGGAGATATCCTTTTCTTGGGAGATAATGGGCTTCTTTCTGCTGAAAAAGATATTTTATCTGCGGTAAGGGAAGCACTTCCGAAGATGGGAGAAGGAGAAATCCTTAGTTTGTACTATGGAGAAGATGTGAAGGCAGAGGATGCGGAAGCACTTGTATCTGAAATTCAAAAGGACAATCCGGATTTAGAAATAGAGCTGCAAAATGGTGGTCAGGCAGTTTACTACTATCTCTTATCATTGGAATAATGGAGAATTAAGCTGATTTTCGAGAAATACAGGCAAGAAAGATTCATTTTACAAATTTAAGGAGCCGAGTTCTTTGTTTCAGATGAATTGAAATATTGTTTAGGGCTATGAAGAGAAGAGATAAGAATAGAACTCACTTCTTTCATAGCCCTTTTTTTGTGGGAAAGAGCTATGCTAAGTGACGGAATTGAACAAATAAAGGGTGTCGGAGAAAAAACTACCGCTCTTTTTCATAAGGCCGGAATCTACACAAAGGAAGAGCTTCTAAATGGATTCCCGATAAGCTATATAGACTATCCTCCCGTTTCCCGTATAGCGGATGCCCGGGAAAAGGAATGGATGGCTTTTTCGGCTGTCTTACAAGAGGATTTTCGGGGGAGACCGGGGACGGCAAAGGAAATCCTCCTTGCCCGGGCTTTTGATAGTAGCGGAGAAATCACTTTACAATTTTTTCATGCCCCATATATCCGAAAGACAGTGAAAAAGGGGATGCACTTAGTTTTTTACGGGCAGGTGAAAGAATTTCAGGGAAGATACTATCTGCAGCAGCCCAAGTATTTTTCTATAGAGGACTATCGGGAAAAGAGAAAGCTTTTAGAAGCGGTTTATTCTTCTGCAAAAGGGATCAAGAACTATATTCGAAGAAGAGCTATTGCAGAGCTCTTTAAGGAAGACTTTGCGTGTTCCGAGGTTTTTTCAGAGGTAGAGTTAGAGCGTCTTTCTCTTCCGGATAAAAAAGAAAGCTTAAGACTCCTGCATTTTCCGGAAAATTTTCAGGAGAGGGAGAAGGGACGGAAAAGGCTTGCCTTTGAAGAGCTCTTTTTTTACTCTCTCTATCTGGAAAAGGAAGAGAAGGAATATAAGGCGGAGAAGGAGTTCTCTCTCTACGAGGAAGGGGAAGAAAAGAATTTTTTTTCGTATTTTCCGTTTAGCCTAACGGCATCCCAAAAGGACTGCATTTTGGAAATGAATACGGAGCTTCTTAGAAAGCAAAGAATCTATCGTTTTATAGAGGGGGATGTGGGATCCGGAAAGACCGTCATTGCCTTTTACCTGATATATCTTACGATAAACAGGGGAAAGCAAGCGGCTTTTATGGCACCGACCGAAATTCTTGCAAGACAGCATTATGAAAATGCTTTAAAGCTCTTTCCCGATAGAATCGTTCTACTTCTTGGTAGCACTAGCCAAAAGGAGAAGAGGGAAATCTATAAAGGGATAGCTAAAGGAGAAATTCTCGCCGTATTCGGGACACAGTCCTTGATTCAAGAGGGTTTACATTTTTCTGCGCTGGAGAGTATTGTCATTGATGAACAACATCGTTTCGGTGTAAAGGAAAGACTGAAACTGGAAAAAAAGGGAAACTGCCCGCATACGCTCTTTCTTTCTGCAACTCCCATTCCGAGGAGCCTTGCCAAGCTTTTTATACGGGAGTCTGCCGCTTTCCGTACTGAAAGAAAAACCGGCAGACAGACTTCCGATTAAAAATGCACTTATTCACAAAGAGGAACAACAAAAGGCTTTTTCTTTTATTTTAGAGGAAATAAAAAAAGGGAGACAGGCCTATGTGATTTGTCCTATGATAGAGGAAAATGAGAGCCTTCCGGTAGAAGCGGTTCTTTCCTATAGAAAAGTTTTTGCGAAAAGTTCTTTCCGGAGGATATACGAATTGGAGTTTTGCACGGAAAGTTGAAGAGCGAAGAGAAGGAAGCCGTAATGGCAGCTTTCAAAAGGGGAGAAACAGAGATTTTACTCTCTACGACCGTTGTGGAAGTCGGTGTGGACGTTGCCAACGCTACGGTGATGCTTATTGAAAAATGCGGAGCGTTTCGGTCTTGCGCAGTTACATCAGCTTAGGGGAAGAGTAGGGGCGCTCCGCTTTGCAAAGTTACTGTATTTTTCTGGATCGAAAAGATGATGAAAAATCACGGGAACGATTGGAAATTATGAAGAACAGCAATGACGGCTTTGCCATTGCGAAAGAAGACCTCCGCCTCCGAGGGCCGGGAGATTTGTTCTTTGGAGAGAGGCAATCCGGAGAATTGCAGTTTTCTATGGCGGATCCGATTCTTGATGAAGAGCTCTTTCGCATAGCAAGAGAAGAAGCGATGCAAATGCTGAAAGCGGATCCGGAACTGAAAAAGCATCCGAAAGTGCAAGAAGAATTTTTCAAAATGATAACGACAGATACACCGTAATGGAATCATAGAGAAACATTGTAATGAATCATAGAGAAACATAGTAATACAATAGCTTATCTATTAATAAATAAGGAATAGCTTAAAAAAATAAGTTTCAGCTATTTACAAAGTCTTCTTAAATTTGCTTTAATACATAGGGAAATGGAGAGAAAGAAATGAGAGTGATTGCAGGAACGGCTAGAAGAATCAATTTAAAAACGCCGGACGGTTTGGATACAAGGCCGACCCAGGATCGGATAAAGGAAACCCTTTTTAATATTCTACAGTTTGATCTTGAGGGGCAGGATGTACTGGATCTTTTTGCGGGAAGCGGTGCTTTGGGGATAGAGGCTCTTTCCAGAGGTGCCAAGAGGGCGGTTTTTTGCGATGCAGCAAGGCAAGCTGTTCTCTGTATTGAGGAAAATCTGGAGAAGACACATTTTAAAGAACAGGCTTTGGTACTTCCCGGAGATTATAATGGAGCAATTAACAGTCTTTTGCGAAAGGACTATCATTTCGGGTTGGTCTTCATGGATCCGCCATATGGACGGGAGCTTGCGGAAAAGGCCTTTGCTTCGTTTAAAGGATAAGCCCTTCGTGGATGAGAATACCATCTTTGTAGTGGAAGCAGGCCTCGAGGAAGACTTTTCCGCTATGGAAGAAGAGGGATATACTATCCTAAGAGAAAAGACCTATAAGTCCAATAAGCATGTTTTTCTGCGTTTAATTAGACAGGAGAACGAAAAGTAACGGAAAATAGTTTTAGAAGTAAGGTATGGTAAGCAAGTAAGGTATGGCAAGCAGTTTGCCTAAGGAAAGAATGATTTGTAAAGAATGTAGGAGGGAAAATGAAGATAGCCATTTATCCCGGATCTTTCGATCCGGTTACCTTTGGACATTTAGACGTGATATCCAGAAGTGCGAAAATGGTGGATAAATTAATCATTGGAGTGCTTATCAATAATAATAAGACCCCGTTGTTTTCTACGGAGGACCGTGTTAGAATGATTAACGAGTTAATTTCAGAGTATTCGAATGTGGAGGTGCATTCCTTTAGCGGTTTGACAGTGGATTACGCAAAAAAGGTCGGTGCTACGATGATTGTTCGTGGTCTTCGTGCTGTTACCGACTTTGAGTATGAGTTACAGCTCGCACAGACCAATAAGGTGATTGCACAGGATATTGACACTTTGTTTTTGGCTACAAATCTAAAGTATTCTTATTTAAGTTCCAGTACAGTGAAGGAAATAGCTTCTTTTAATGGAGATATATCGGCTTTTGTTCCCCAATCGGTGGAAACAGCCATGAAGAAAAAATTCGGTTATGAATAGACGGAGGTAGTATGAGCAGAATAGAGCAATTGATAGGGGAATTGAGGAGTATATTGACAGCTGTAAGTTTCAGCCTTTGTCTAACAGTAAAATCATAGTTAATAAGGAAGAGATGGAAGAGCTTCTTGTCGAGCTTCGTCTTAGGGTGCCGGAGGAGATTAAGAAGTACCAGAAGATTATTTCTCAGCAGGATGCAATCTTAGCTGATGCGAAGTCCCAGGCAGAGACTTTGATTACGGAAGCCAAGGTTCAGACGGAAGAAATGCTTTCTGACAATGAAATTATGCAGCAGGCTTATGCAAAGGCAAATGCTTTGGTACAGGATGCGCAGAATCAGGCGGATATCATCGTGAACAATGCCGTTGCAGACGCTGATCAGATTAGAGGCAATGCAATTCGCTATACGGATGAGATGCTGGCAAGCTTAGAGACCATTATATCTCGCTCTTTGGATACCGCAACAGGACATTTAAATGAACTAAAGTCTTCTCTTACGGATTCCAGAAGTATTGTGCAGTCTAACAGAGATGCTTTAGCAAAGGCTCTACCACAGGCAGATACAGTTGCACAGCAGGAGTCAGTAGAATAGTGAAAATTATTGATTGACAGGAGTGCAGAGAAAGATTATAATCCTTGACTAGTGAGCTTATGAGCTCACCGGTCAGGGAATACAATTGTTTTAATGCTATTCCGGATATAGAATAGATTACGAACCCGCTTTCTTTCGTTTGATCTATCCAATAGCGATGCGTGGCTCAGCTTGGTAGAGCGCTGCGTTCGGGACGCAGAGGTCGCTGGTTCGAATCCAGTCGCATCGACTTCGAAAAACAGGAGATGTATGACATCTCCTGTTTTTTATTACAAGTTCTGTACTTACGGGCTGAGTGTTTTTATCTAAGAGCTGATTCTGCTATCCCGGAGTGCTGAATATTGTTGATTTTACTTGAACAGCTTTTAAGAAAGACTATGAAATCATTTTTAGGAAGGGAAGTAAGGGATTTATGGGAAGAGAGAATTTTAAGTCCAGACTCGGCTTTATCTTAGTGAGTGCCGGCTGCGCAATCGGAATCGGAAATGTATGGAAGTTTCCGTATCTTGTGGGACAAAATGGAGGAGGAATTTTTGTCCTCTTTTATCTCTTATTTCTCCTGATGATGGGGCTTCCTATTCTTACTATGGAGCTTGCAGTAGGAAGAGCCAGCAGAAAATCTGTGGTAAAAGCGTATAAAGCTGGAGCCGGAAGGTACAAAGTGGCATATTCACGGCTATGTTTGTATTTTCGGTTGCTATCTTTTGATGATGTACTACACAACGGTTTCAGGCTGGATGCTTTCCTATTTCTTTAAATTCTTGTTTAAGAGCTTTGAAAATATTGAGCCGAGTCAGGTAGAAGGAATCTTCGCTGCTATGCTTAGTCGTCCGGAAGAAATGACGCTATGTATGGGTATTATGGTTATCGGCGGTTTTATGATTTGCTCTTTGGGCTTACAGAAGGGTCTAGAGAAGGTAACCACCGTGATGATGAGCGCTTTATTTATCCTGATAGTGCTCCTTGCCGTACATAGTCTGCTTTTACCCGGTGCTGTGGAGGGGGCAAAGTTCTATCTTCTTCCGAATGTGGAGAAGGTAAAGGAAATCGGTTTATATCATGTGATTTCTTCGGCAATGAATCAGGCATTTTTTACCCTGTCACTCGGGGTTGCGGCAATGGAGATTTTCGGATCCTATATGTCTGATGACTATACCTTGGTCAGTGAAGGCGTGAAGATTTGTGCTTTGGATACTTTTGTGGCGATTATTGCAGGACTCATTATTTTCCCGGCTTGTTTTAGTTTCGGTGTAGAGCCAGATGCAGGTCCACCCCTTATCTTCTTTACCTTACCGAAAGTTTTCATGCATATGCAGTTTGGCAGAATTTGGGGAGCTCTTTTCTTCCTCTTTATGACCTTTGCGAGCTTCTCCACGGTTATTGCGGTTTTTTTGAGAACTTGATTTCCACCAGTATTGATAATTTCCATTGGGATAGAAAAAAAGCGGTGATTATCAACTGTATTTTTTTATATTTGTAATGAGCATTCCCTGTATTTTAGGGTATAATTTATGGCAGGACTTAAAGCTTATCGGCGGAAGAGATGTTCTTGATTCCGAAGACTTTATTGTAAGTAATCTGATTCTTCCTATAGGATCCCTTATTTATCTCCTTTTCTGTGTAAGTAAGTGGGGATTCGGGTTTGATAAGTATATTGAAGAGTGCAATAAGGGAGAAGGCATCAAGATGCCCAAGGCTTTAAAACCATATTTCATTTTTATATTACCAATTTTGATTCTAATATTACTTTTTACAGGGATTATTTTAATTCAGGCTTGAAGATGATATTGTAGGTTTTTCATGTAATTCGTGTTTGACAGTTTATTTTCGTAAAACAGTTCTTTAGAAAAGAAATTGTTTTATAAAAATAGGATAGGAGTCTTATGACGATACGGGAAGAAATGGAGGAATTGGAGAAGAATACACTCTCCCCTTATGCTTTTTTAAGCATGAATTCTTTAGGGCGGGATTTTCCGGAAGAGGAGGATGATATTCGTACCATTTTCCAAAGAGACCGGGATAGGATACTCCATTCCAAGGCCTTCCGCCGCCTAAAGCATAAGACACAGGTTTTTATCCAACCGGAGGGAGACCACTATAGAACAAGACTCACCCATACTCTGGAAGTGAGTCAGATTGCGAGAAGCATTGCGAAAGCTCTTCGTTTAAATGAAGATTTGACGGAGGCGATTGCCCTCGGGCATGACCTCGGGCATACACCTTACGGCCATGCGGGAGAAAGAGCCTTGAATAAGATTTGTTCTTTTGGTTTTTCTCATGTGGAACAGAGTATCCGTGTTGTGGAAGTTTTAGAAAAAAACGGTAGAGGACTCAACTTATCAAAGGAAGTGCGAGACGGGATTTTAAATCATAGAAGCTCCGGGCATCCAAAGACCTTGGAAGCGCAGGCGGTTCGTCTTGCTGATAAAATAGCTTACTTAAACCACGATGTGGATGACAGTATCAGAGGCGGAATTATCACAGAAGAAGATTTGCCGGAAGAGTTCCGTTCCGTTCTTGGCAGAAGCGTAAAAGAGAGGATAGATACTTTGATTCGTTCCGTTATCTTTTCTTCTATCGGGAAAGAAAGTCTGTGTATGGATTCGGCCGTGGGTGAGGCCATGCAGGGGCTTCGTAAATGGATGTTCAGCCATGTTTATAAGAAAAGCGAGGCAAAAGAAGAGGAGTGGAAGGTAGAGGGAATGCTTAGTCTTCTCTTTACTTTTTATATGGAGCATCCGGAGAAGCTGACAGAGGAGTTCCGATTTTTGTATGAAAGGAGCTTAGAGGACAAGAGTATTTCCGAAAAAGAACACTTGGAAAGGGTGGTTTGTGACTATATTTCCGGTATGACGGATGAATATTGCAATCATAAGTTTATGGAGTATTATGTCCCGAAGGCATGGGCGAAAGACTAAGTTAAGAGAATAAATTGATCTTTTACGCATAAGAAAAATAGGCTTTTGCGGTTGGAACTTGGTATAGCTTTTGAAGGAGCATTCATGTATTACGGAGAGGATATTGTCGAGGAAGTTCGTCAAAAAACGGATATAGTAGACTTAGTTGGACAATATGTTCATCTAAAGAAAAAGGGCTCGAGCTACTTCGGTCTCTGTCCTTTCCATGGAGAAAAAACGGCTTCCTTTTCCGTCTCTCCCGGAAAGCAAATTTTCTACTGCTTCGGTTGCGGCAAGGCGGGAGACAGTATTCGCTTTCTGATGGAATATGAGAACCTAAGCTTTGTGGAGGCGTTAGAGGAGCTTGCAGAGCGAGCCAATGTTACGCTTCCGAAGGAAGAAAAAAGAGATAAGGGCGAAGAGGATCTTCGCTACAAGATACTGGAGATTAATAAGCAGGCGGCACTGTTTTATGTAAAGCAACTTCGCAGTGAAAAAGGTAAGCAGGGACTTGCTTATTGCGCAAAAAGAAAGCTGAGCGGTGAAAGTATTACGCACTTTGGCTTAGGTTATGCCGGAAAGGAAAGAGACAGTCTCTATCAATATTGTAAGTCCTTGGGCTTTAAGGACCGGGTTTTACAGGAATCGGGTTTATTCAGCTTTTAAGGAAAAACGGTGTTTACGATAAATTCTTCAATCGTTTGATTTTTCCCTATTATGGATTTACATAATCGGGTTATCGGATTCGGAGGAAGAGTGATGGGAGACGGGGAACCCAAGTATTTAAACTCTCCGGAAACCAAGCTTTTCGATAAGTCCAGAAACCTTTTTGCCCTTAATTTTTCGAGAAAATCCAGAGCAAATTATTTTATTCTCTGCGAAGGCTATATGGATGTGATTTCCCTGCACCAATGGGGGCTTTTCGGAGGCTGTAGCAGCTCTTGGAACGGCTTTCACGGAACAGCAAGCGGATCTTATGAAACGCTTTAATTCCCTTTATCTACCTCTGCTTTGATAGTGACGGCGCGGGAAAAAAAGGCCTGTAAAAGAGCGATTTCATTTTGCGGGAAAAAGAAATTGGAGGGAAGGTAATTCGCTTAAGTCCCTATAAGGATCCCGGATGAGTTTTTTTAAAGGCGGAAGGAAAGGAAGCCTTTGAAAAGCGAATAGAGGAAGCAAAGAATGCCTTTCTTTGGGAAGTGGAAGAGAAGAAGACCGAGTTTGACCTCCATGATCCCGCAGGAATGCAGAAATACATGGAAAGCATTGCCGAGCTTTTTAAGAACAAGTTTTTTTCCGACCCCGGTAGAACGGGAGAATTATCTGAAGGCAGTTGCGAGGAACAACTCTTGAAGGCGGAAAAATCTGCAACACCTTGTGGATAAAGAAGAGGAAAAAGACGCAACTTTCCTTTGGCTTACGGAAAAAAATGCGGGCAGACAGGAAAAAAAGAGGGAAGAAAAGATGGAATTCTCCGTTAGAAGAAGAATTTCTTTCCGTTTTGATGCAAAGAAATGAATTTGTCGATTTGGCAAAAAAACATATAGAAGAAGTAGATTTTCAAGGAGACTTTGCAAAGGAAATCTATCTTAAGCTTTTTATCCGGGCTTTCCGCAAAGGCAATTTTTGGACAGCTTTCAAAATGAAGAAGAAAAAAATACCAAAAAGCTTGTGAAACTGTATCATGGAGACTTGTATCACATGGATTTGGAAAAAGGATGAGGAAAAAGCTTTTTATCCGACTATATTCGCCAGTTAAAATTGCAGAAGATAGAAGAGAAAAATAAAGGAAGTAACGGATGCGGGAAGGCTTATCCCATTGCTTTTAAAGAACGGGATAAGTGGGAGCATTTTTTTCGTTATAGTCAAAGAACGGTTTTTAAAGCGTCTAAAAAGCGATCAAAAAAACCGGATGAACAGAAAGAATAGAGCAAGGAATAAAAAAATAGAGCAGAGTATACGGAGGAGCTTTGAGTAAACGAATAGAAAAAAACTGGTGGAGCTGTTTCCGGGAGCGCGTTCTGTCGCAGATATCGGGTGTGATCACGGCTATACTTCCATTCTTCTTGCAAAGGCCGGAAAGGCGGAGAAAATCATTGCCTGCGATATAGGACAAGCTCCACTGGAAAGTGCTAAGAAAAATATTTTGCGTGAAGGTCTTACGGACAGAATAGAATGTAGACTCGGAGACGGCTTAGAACCCATAAAGTCGTTTGAGGCAGAATCTGTCCTGATTTCCGGCATGGGCGGTCCCCTGATGATGGAAATCCTTGAAAAACGAATAGAGGAGTTTTCTCTTGCCGTACTTTCTCCTCAATCCGACTTTGCAAATTTTCGTCGTTTTCTTTTCGACAGAATGGAGATTGTAAAGGAAGAATATCTGGAAGAAGGAGGAAAATTTTACAGACTCTTTTCTTGCAAGGAAAAAACAATCTCCTGAAAGTCAAGAAATAGAACAGGAAGAAAAACAAGAAGAACGGGAAAACGAACCGAAAAAAAAGGAAGACAAAAAGAAGTTCTGTAGAACGGCTGAAGAGTGGGAATATGGCTGGCTTCCTTTACAAGAGAAAGACCCGGTACTAAAGCGAATGCTGGAAAAGGAAGAGAAGCAATATAAGGAGATATTGGAAAAGAAACAGATAAAAGAAGTCAAAGAGAAGCTGGAGCTGGTTCATAAGGCTTTACTATATTACAGAACACCACGGAATAAGACTTGAATCAGCTATATAGAGGGAGGAAAATGCAAAAAGAGGGATTGATTCAATTTTTAGAGGAACTTGCTCCGAAAAATCTTGCAGAAGATTGGGACAATGTAGGCCTTCTCCTTGGAAAGAGAGAGGGCGAAGTAAGAAGAGTTTATCTCTGTCTTGACGTAGACAGTTTTGCTGTGAAAAAAGCAATAGAAGAAGGCTGTGATTTTATTCTTAGTCACCACCCCTTTATTTTTAAAGGGATAAAGGCTGTGACGGGGGAGGATTTGCAGGGGAAGAAAATCATTACTCTGATAGAAAACGGAATATCGGTCTTTTCCATGCACACAAACTTTGACAGTGTAAAAAGAGGAATGGCGGATCTTGTTGCGGAAACACTTGAATGGAAGAAAGAGGGCGTTATGGAGGCTGTACCATCCACGACGGATGGAGAAGAGCAGGGAATCGGCTTTTATACACATTTGGATAAGGCGCTTTCCTGTGCGGATCTTGCAAGATACGTGAAGGAAAAATGCGACTTACCCTATATTGAGTATTTTGACAGCGGAAGAAAAATCCGGAAGCTTGCAGTTTGTCCGGGTTCCGGAAAAAGTTTTTTGCCCTCCCTACCTTCTGACGTGGATGCCTATATCAGCGGGGACTTCGGACATCATGATGCAATTGACAGCATGGAAAAGGGACTAAGCCTAATCAATGCAGGGCATTACGGCTTGGAGCATTTCTTTGTACCTTATATGAGCGGTTTAATCCGTCGACATTTTCCGGAGATAGAGATTGTGGAAGAAGAAATCCGATTTCCGGGAAAAATATGCTAAGATTAGCCGATAGTATGTCTATACAATATAAAAATACGGAAATGCAATGAAAATAGTAAGCGGAAAGGAATAGAAAGGAGTGCAGTATGCAGGTGACATCCAAGGGAAAAAGCATCGAAGTGGAAAAGGGGAGTCGATTTCAGGACATAGTGCCTCTTTTCCAAGAGCAGAATCAGTACCCTCTACTTTTGGCTAAGGTGGGAAGTAAGATATATGAGCTGCATAAGAAGGTGCCGGAAGAGGACTGCGAGATTGAATGGATAACAATCCAAAATCGCATCGGTTTACAGAGCTATCAGCGTTCCGCTGTTTTTATGCTTTTAAAGGCTTTTTTTCATCACTGTAAAGGAGTGAAGGACTTTAATGTAACAATTGATTACACACTTGGCGGCGGATTTTACGGCTATATTTCCGGAGAGCAGAAGCTTACGACGGAATTGCTATCCAAAGTGAAATCCACCATGCAGGACTATGTTAAGGCGGAAATGCCTATAATGAAGAGAAATGTTTCGACCGAAGAGGCACGAAAGCTTTTTCATCGCCTCGGAATGCATTCCAAGGAACAGCTCTTCCGCTTCCGTATGACCAGCAGGGTGAACATCTATTCTTTAGGCAATTTCCAGGACTATTTCTACGGCTATATGCTTCTGAATACAAGCTATATTACAAAATTTGATTTATTTCCTTATGGAAATGGCTTTATTTTGCTACTTCCTAAGGAGGATAATCCCGGAGAGTTGGCTGAATTTCGTCCGATGGATAAGCTCTATCAGGTACAGAAGTCCTCTTCCAAGTGGGCAACCGAGGTGGGAATAAAAAATATCGGGGCACTGAATCAAAAAATTGTTTCCGGAGATCCCGACTCCCTGATTCTCATGCAAGAGGCTTTTTTAGAAAAGCAAATCGGAAATATGGCAATGGAAATTGTAAAAAAGAAAAAACGTCTCGTTTTAATTGCCGGACCGTCTTCTTCGGGAAAGACCAGCTTTGCCAAGCGCTTAAGTATTCAACTTTCTGCACTTGGGAAAAAACCGCATGCCATTTCGGTCGATAACTACTTTAGAGGAAGAGACCAGGCTCCCAGAGACGAAGAAGGAAATTATGACTTCGAGTCCATTGACAATGTAGACCTTCCACAATTTAACGAAGATATGCTCGGGCTTCTGTCCGGAAAGAGGGTAGAGCTGCCGCGCTACAATTTCTTTAGCGGAAAGCGGGAATACAAGGGAGATTACTTAACGCTTGGCAAAGAGGATATATTGGTCATTGAAGGAATTCACTGCTTAAACGATCAGATGTCTGCATCCCTTCCGGAGGACAGTAAGTATCGTATCTATATTTCCGCCCTGACACCTTTAAATATCGATGAACACAACCGCATTCCGACTACGGATGTAAGGCTTCTTCGCCGTATGGTTCGGGATAACCGAACACGCGGATATTCCGCAGAGGATACCATTTCCATATGGAAGAGTGTAAGAAGGGGAGAAGACAAGAACATTTTCCCCTATCAGGAAAAGGCGGATGTGATGGTAAATTCCGCTCTAATTTATGAGCTTCCGGTTTTGAAGATTTTCGCGGAACCTCTTTTGTTCCAGATTGCGGAAGACAGCCCCAATTATCAGGAGGCAAAGCGACTCTTGAAGTTCTTGGACTATGTTCTGGCACTCAGTCCGGAGTCCATTCCGCAAAACTCCATACTTAGAGAGTTTATCGGCGGATCGTGCTTGCATGTAGGATAAAAATAGGAATGGAAACCGGTACCGACGATAGCATTTTTGCTATCGCTGGTATTGCAGCTTAAAGACAGAGGAAATTCGTAAGCATCACGTAGATGAGGTCTTCTCAGAATAAGAGAGGGGGAAAATGATGAACTCTTCCAATTTTTCACAGGAGCAACAGGAAAACGGCGGAGCTGCCGGAAGTGCAGGACAAGCTGAAAACACCGGAAAAGCAGGAAATACTGGCAACACCGAAAATACCGGCAACACCGAAAATACCGGCAACACCGAAAATACCGGGAATGCCGGAAGCGGTCGTTACAAACTCAGGCAATACTTGCCTTTCCTTGTATTGTTTGTGGCAATATTACTTCTCTTTCTTCTGTTTTTACGCAGGAAGTCCGGGGAGGTAGGAGAGGAAAAAGCATTTTCCTCGGATTACAGCAAAGCCTACGGCTCTTATCTTGCCAATTTGGAAGAAAAGGGAGAGGCCATTTCTTCGTATGTCTGGCAGTACGGCGGGCAGGAAACAGAGGAGGTAGGGGAAGAAGCAGAGCACAAAGAGGGAAAAACGGTCCTGCTCTGGGACATTTTCGGTGACGATACCCCTGAGCTGCTTTACATAGAAGGAAACAGCGGTAAGGAAAACGGCAGGGTAAGTCAGGCAGATTTGCAGGTGTACAGCTTTGTAGGCGGAAGGCTTGAGCCTCTATGCACTATGGACAGTCTGGATGTCTTTGCCGGCGGTGGAGTGAACTATACCCTGTTTCAAATTCAAGGAGAAAAGACCCTCTATCTCTATCGGGAAGAGTATGACGGGCAAATGCTGGAGCACCTTTACCGTTTGAATAACGGCAGTCTGCCTCTTAGCTTTGAGGAAATCGCCAGCCACTCCTACGAGCCCTTTGGCGGAGAAGATGTTAGCGAAGACATGGGAGAAAATGCCGGGGAAGCTGCCGAAGAAGGCAGTGCAGATGTTAAGAAAGAGAACTCTGAAGAAAATAAAGCAGAAAGTCCGGAAAACAATTCCGGTCTGTTTACGCTGCATGGAAAAGAGGCTACAGATCAAGAGTATAAGGCTCTTTGGGAAGGATTGAAGAAGAAACAATCCCGTATACTACTTAGCAACGGCAAAAACAGCAAGTTTGAGGATTCTCAGGACACTGTAGATGTAATGCAAAAAACTGAAGATAAAGCTTCGAATACTTTGGATGGGTCTCAGAAGCCTGAAAACCGGTCAGAGAAATCTACTGATTCCTCTGAAAATACTGCAAAAGAATCGAAGAGCAGTAAGAATCAGCCGGTGACTGCTTCTGTGAAAAAAATATAGCGCTATCCTATAACGAAGCTCTGTTCTTCCTGCAAGGACAGATTTTAAAGGAAGGGGATGATTCCGACATTCTTCTGGAAAGTCTTCCGGATTCTCTATTGCTTAGCATTTTAGAAAATCTGGAGCAGGGAAGCCCATCTACCGGAGAAGTAATAAGTATGGAAATCCTTTCTGTGAAAAAGGAAAAAAAGGCTTATCGCATTCTTCTAAAATTTAGTAGCGAAGCCTTTCCGGAAGAGCAATACCGCTCCTGCCTTGTATCGGAAAATGCAGGAGAGCAGGGATTGACCTTCACTGTCCAAAGCATGGCGGAAGCAAGTGCGGAAGAAAAGAGCAAGATGGAAAGTCTGGCTCAGGCATTGCAAGAGGAAACAGCGGGACAGGCAGGGGAAGAATCTGATGCAAATGGAGGTGGACAGGCCGTAGAGACTGCCTCCCAAACAGAAGCTGTACCTGCAGAAACGGAAGCAGCTGCAACGGCAGCTACAGAAGCGGTGAATAACGCAAGTGCCAATAAGGGGACATGGAAAGAGCAGTTCTATGATTATATGGTCAAAAAAAGAATGAACAGTTACCGTGGTGATGTGTATATTTGATCGAACCAGTGATTATTAGCTTTGTATGACATTACCAATGACGGAGTTCTGAATTACTGGTTGGTAACCAGAATGGATCCAGCTATAGCTATACTTGCTTTTATAGAGCGACTGCAACGGTGCAAAAATATTGAAGGGAGCTATGGATGTCTATGCTCCATCAGCTTATGCAGGATATAGTAAGGATAGAAAAGTACCCGGACTTTATTTGGAGGCTTATGGTTCCGTGGAAATGCTGCGATTATGAAACAGGGACTGAATCGTATGTATTATTACTATTATGATGGGCTCAAAAATTGATTCAACAGAAATAGCTACTTATACGTATACTGATGATGATGTAAGACATGACGAACCGGTTACCTCGGATGCCGCTTTGTACGCTGCATACTTGGACAAAGGATATATTGATTATATTCCTGCCCCGGATGCGTTAAAGATGGGCTGGGATAATTTCGTGAAAAAATATCCCTATTAAAATGCTTTTCATGGAAAGAAGGAGTGTCCTATGACGGAACAATTCAATGAAAATAAAAGTATGGAAAACGCTTCCCGTGAAGAAGAGCAGATTTTTTCCGGAACTTTATCTTCAAAAGCGGAACCAAGTAATACAGAAGCTAAACCGGGACAGATTCTACCCGGACTGGTAATTTTTGCTTTATTAGTGATAGCAGGAGGCGGATTTCTTCTGCTTCGCCCGAAAAATTATGGTATTGATTTAAACTCTTACCTGAAAATTCAATCCATAGGAGCTGATGGGCAGGGAACTTTAGAGGCTGAAATGGATTGGGATGCTCTCTTGGAAAAAGAGAAGGAGAACATTCGCTACTCCAAAGAAGCGGAGGAAGGCTTTCTTCCCCTTCTTTATCCGGATGCCGTTGACTATGCCAAAAATATCATTATGCTACCGGATTTTAGCCAAACTACGGATTTGAAAAATGGAGATACGGTCCAGTATCATTGGGATTTTTCTGAAGAAAGTGTAAAGAATTTAGCAATTCCCCTTTCTCTTAAAGGTGGAAGTTATAAAGTATCCGGATTAACAAAAGAGGATGATAAGAAAACTTCTGATGCTACAGACCCAAATAAGGAAAAATGATTCAGAGCAAGCTTCTTTGCCTGAAAATGAGAAGGAAGACGCTATGGAGCAGTCAACTGTTTCTACAGAAACGCAGGCCGATGCCAATGCTCAGCCCGGTGCAGACGTTCAGGCCGGTGCAGAGGGAGGCAATGCAGCAGTGCAAACTCCTACCACAGGAGAGTATCTTTATGCAGAAAGTGCAAGTCGTTTGTTAAGTACTGCGGATGTCTCGAACTTCCAAGCCCGGTATCCAAACAGTATGTTCCCCGGAGAGAGAAGTATTACCCAAATGATTATCAATGAAATGTATGCTAGGCACGGTTACATTTTCAAAGATCAGGCTCTAACGGATTATTTTGCGCAGAATAGTTGGTATATCCCTAGGACTGCCGATATGGAAGAAATCTATCCTGTTATGAATGATGTGGAACAGGCAAATGTTACGCTTCTTAGAACATACTCTTAAATAGAGAAAATGGAGGGGAAAGTGAAAAATAGAATTTTCAAAATAGCGTGGCTCAGTATTTTATTAGCTACTTTATTTTCCGGAATCAGCTTTGCCGGCACTTGGGTCAAAACCGGAAGCCTATGGCGTTATCGGGTAGGAAAGCATTTTTATAGAAACCAGTGGGCGGAAATAGACGGAGAATGGTACTACTTTAAACCCACCGGCTCCATGGCAAAACAGGAGTGGGTGGAGCAACAGGGAAGCTGGTACTATCTTTTGCCTAATGGTACCATGGCAAAAAATCAATGGATTGAGGACTACTATCTCTTGGGAGATGGCTCCATGGCGAAAAATCAAGAGATTGACGGAAAGTATCTGGGAGAAGACGGTAAGAGAGATCAGGCACAAGAGCAAGCCATGGCAGAAGCGGCAAGGCAGGCCAAGATTCAGGAGGCGAAGAATAAGGGTATTTAGTCATACAAGGAAGAATGAAGATATGGAATGTTGTAGAATGGAGAAATGCAGGGCATGACGTAAATGCTATAAATATGTATTTAAAGGATAGCAAAGAGTTTTCTAAAGTATAATTTTTGCAGTTGTTGATTTTGTTAAGCCGGAAAGAGTATTTATGGAAAATGGAGATGGTACTCCGGGACAATATGTTATGGAAAAAGAATATTTCCTTTACAGTAGAGGATGACTTTATGAAAAAAAGTATGGTACAAAAAATCTGACCAAATTGTTGATATAGCATTTTTACGCAAACAGTTTTTGGTCTCCGTCTGATTTGTCTATACCATTAGAATATAGTTTTGCAGATGCTGCTTTTATAATCGAATAAGCTTTAAGGGGAATCTCAAACATGCTGGCTAGAGATGAAACGTATTGACAGCGTACTATCTACTTCTACTTTTTAACAATGCTTGGAAGGCTTATCCTTACCGTAGATTTGATGATTTTTAGAATTACTATATAGTCCCCCGAATAAACAGAATCCCTTTCTGAACATTCAGGGGGACTTATGCAGTATTTTGGGCTTTTTTATAAACACTTCCGTGTGAAGAAAAATTATATTTTATTCCTCATCATACCACTCCAGGAAGGAGTGCTTTACCCCCTTATCCTTTAGCCCGAGAATAGTCTGCTTGGAAACATTTTCGGTAGAACGGAAATATATTTTTCTCAATAAAAGGATTGGTCTTTTTCAGCTCAGCAATCAATTTCTTTGTTTCTAAGCGTTTAGAGCTTGTGGTTCCGTCCGTATGACAGGTAGAACAAGTCTCCGTAAACTTGCAGGCACACTGGATAAAATTCAGTTTATTATAGTCTCGCCAATGCTTGATATCGTCCTCTCGCACATAGTAGAGGGGACGGATAAGCTCCATACCCGGAAAGTTCGTGGAGTGCAGTTTCGGCATCATAGCTTGGAATTGTCCGCTGTAAAGCATACCCATGAGAACAGTTTCGATCACATCATCAAAATGATGCCCGAGGGCAATCTTGTTACAGCCCAGTTCCTTTGCCTTCGAATATAGGTGGCCTCTCCTCATTCTTGCACAGACGTAGCAGGGAGAGGACTCGATTTCAAAGACGGACTCAAAGATATCACTTTCAAAAAATGAAGAGGAATTCCTAGAAGCTTTGCATTCTCTTCAATGATTTTCCGGTTATATTCGTTATAGCCGGGGTCCATGCAGAGGAATTGCACGCTAAAGGGGAATTTATTGTGTCTTTTTAATTCCTGGAAGAGCTTTGCCATAATCATGGAGTCTTTTCCGCCGGAGATACAGACACAGATATTGTCTCCTTCTTGTATCAATGCAAAATCATTGATAGCCTTTGCGAAGGGCGTAAAAACAGATTTTTTGAATTTTTTACGAAGACTCTTTTCGATTTCCTCTCTGCGTTCATCTTCCGAGGCTGATTTAATCTTCATAAGAATGTACTGCCCGTAGCCTCCGCTTAAGTTTGCTACGTGATAACCTTCGTCTAAAAGACGCTCTCCAAGCTCGCGAGAAATTGTTCCATATTTACAGTAGAGCAAATAGGCCTTGGACTTATCCAAGGCTCTGTCTTCACGAAGTAAATTAGAGATAGACATCCATAATGCATTGTCTATGTGTCCCAGCTCATATTCCGCTTCGTCACGGATATCAATCGCGGTAAAATTCTTATATTCTTCTTTTTCCCATTCCTCGGGGCTGATTTCTCTTATTTTTCGACATAGTATTTCCTTGGTAAATTGTTTTAGCCGGAGAAAACCCCGACAGTTCATTCTAAAACCCAAACAGTATAGCATAAAATCAGGATCAAAGGGAATATTCCGGTTTGTAGATGAATAGGAATGGGAGTAGATGAAAATAGCCGGATAATTCATTTTATTTTTTCATCTTATAAGCTATAATCAAGCGGAATGATTTTTAAAAAGCTTTTTGAAAAAAATAATATATAGAATATATTTTCGGTATAGAGAGGACGGGAAGATGAATCCGATAGAAATGATGCAATTTGCAAGAGATCTCGAAACATTTAAAAAGAACCACCCGAAGGTGGCTAAATTTTTGGCTACGGAGTTTTCTAAGGGACTTCCGGAAGGGAGTATTTTGGAACTGAAAATCATGCGACCGGGAGAAGAAGAAAAGGTCAGCAATATGCGTGTTCTTCCCGATGATGTGAGCTTTGTAAAAAAAATCACGAAGTCTTAAGCATTTTCTAATGTGCCAGTTCGTTGATTTCTTTCTCTTCCGTCTTGGAGAAGAGTATTTTTTGTGTGTGATAGAGTCCGTAATTTCCTGAGCAGAGATAGCTTACTGCAATTGCCAGAATAAAATAGGAAGATGCCTGAAAGCCGAATAGCTCAAAGCAGATGAGCAAGGTGGCAAGCGGACAATTGGTTACTGCACAAAAAACGGAGGCCATACCGAGTGCCGCACAAAGGCCGGGTTCCATCGGTAAAAAAACTGTTAGAGCATTTCCTAAGGTGGCTCCGATAAAAAGGGAAGGGACAATTTCTCCACCCTGATATCCACCGCCTAAGGATACAGCGGTAAAAAGAATCTTAAGTAAAAAGGCGAGGGCAAAAACCTTATAGCCCGGTTCGCTTATTGTTTTTACGATGATTTCCATTCCGGTTCCGTTATAATCGGTATTTCCAAGAAGCAATGTAGCAAGGACAATGATAGATCCGCTTAGGAAGATGCGAATGTAATTATTCTGAACATATTTGGTAAAGATTGCTTTTACCTTGTGAGCAGTTACGATGAAAAGAATGCTGACGAGAGAAGCGATAATAGCGAGTGCAATACAGGCCAGTGCTGATTTCCAAGTGATTTCTGAAACCATAGTTAAGCTAAGCTCCGGTTCACTGACCATCACCACTTTTTCTGCAAAGAAATGGGCGACCAAGGCAGAAATAGTGCAAGGCAACAATGCTGTATAGTACATATGTCCTACGGTACAGATTTCCATGGAAAGAACTGCAGCGGCAAGAGGTGTTCCGAATAAACCGGAAAAGGCGGCACTCATACCGCACATCATCATTCTGCGTCTTTCCTGTTCTTTAATATGGAGAAACTTTCCGATTGTGGATCCCATTGAAGAACCCAGCTGTAAAGCGGCTCCCTCCCGCCCTACGGATGCTCCGAAGAAATGGGAGATAAGAGTAGCGAAAACAATGAGAGGAGCCATATAGGAAGGGAGCGTTTCCCCGTTCTGAATGGACTCCAAAACAAGGTTTGTTCCCTTCGGATTTTTTACTGAAAAGAGACGATAGGACAGGACAATGATAAGACCTGCCAAGGGAAGGAGCCCGATAAGCTTAGGGTTTGCAGCTCTAAGTCCTCCTACAATCTGAATACTTTTAGCAAAATAGGCGGAAACCGTTCCGACTACCCCTCCGGTAAACAGTCCGATAGCAAGCCACTTTATACCGTTTCCATAGGTTGATATTAGTTTTTTCTCCAGCTCCTTCATGGTTCTTATAGTCCTTTTTTTGCATTGATTGCCAGCTGCAGGCATCCCAGTACACCTTGCTTGTCATTCAGACTTGCCGGAACAATGTAATGGTCTATATCGTTCAGTTCCTCCGTTTGTAAATACCCATTCAGCTGTTTTTTTACTTCGGCACGAATCAGAGGGAAGAGCTGTTCCTGATGCATGACTCCGCCTCCCAGTATGATTCTCTCCGGACTTAAAGTCAGGATGATATTGCATAAAGCTTGTCCGATATAGTAGGCTTCCATTTCCCAAACCATAGGGATTTCGGAAAGGGTATCGGCCTTTTTTCCGTAACGGGCTTCCATTGCAGGGCCGGACGCCATACCTTCCAAGCAATTCTTATGAAAGGGACAGATGCCTTGGAAATGATCTCTTTCATGAGGGACCATAGTCATATGCCCCAGTTCAGGATGCAACATCCCGTGAAGCAACTTGCCATTACTGAGCACTCCTCCGCCGATACCGGTCCCTATCGTAATATAAACCGCATTTTCTATTCCGCGGCTTGCGCCGTAAGAAACTTCCCCCAGCAAGGAACCGTTTACATCGGTGTCAAAACCGCAGGGAACGGAAAGTGCCTTTTGAATAACAGACAAAATAGGATAATTCTGCCATTTTACCTTAGGAGTACTGGTGATATAGCCATAGGTGGGTGAAGATTTATGCAGGTCAATCGGTCCGAAGCATGCAATACCTAAAGCGGCTATCCCTTTATCTTTGAAATAGGCAATAATGGCCGGGATGGTTTCGTCGGGGCTGATTGTAGGAATGGAGCATTGTTCAATGATTTCTCCGTTTTCTTTACAAATAGCGCAAATCATCTTTGTTCCGCCCGCTTCTAATGCACCATAAATCATAGATTCACCTCGATTTTTCTAAAAAGTAGTTCATAATGGAAATGCTTTATCGGAAATGTCCTCTTTTTATTATTTATGTATAATTTATTACTTCGACCGACCTTCCTTTTTCTGTATTAGTTTATATAAGGAAGGGGAAAAATGCAATCGCAAAGAGGAGAGGATTCACTAAAAAATGTCCTTTCCTTTTGGCTTGTTGTGCAATTTTTTTTAGGGTATAATAAGGCTCGTTATACTACGTATCGGATTCTTAGGAGGGGAAAGATGAAGTCGAAGTCTGTTAAAGAAAAAGAGGCGGAAAAAGCAGAGGCGGTTAAGGATGATAAAGAAAAGCTTAGTAGCACTAAGACAAGTGTAAAGAAGGCGACTACGGCAAAGTCTGACACGAAAGATACTATGGCAAAAGTCTGACACGAAAGATAATATGGCTAAGTCTGACACGAAAGATACTACGGCAAAGTCTGACACGAAAGATACTACGAAAAAGTCTGACACAAAAAAAACTACGGCAAAGTCTGTCACGAAAAAGCCTACAGAAAAAAAGGCAGCCGAGCCGAAGGTAAAGCGTCCGAAAAAACGTTAAATCGATAAAGGAAAGGGCTTTGGAGTCTTATCAGAATCGCCTAAATTCCTATTTTGATGAAATGAAGTGGTTGTACTTTGAACTATATAGGGGCGATGAAGAAGCATTTTCCTACTTTCTGTCCCTGCTTGAAAAATATGCGTTGAGTCGTGAGGAAGATTTACTTCTTCTTGATGAGCAGAGGATGGCGGATCCGGACTGGTATAAAGGGAAAGATCAGTATGGTGTTTTGCTCTACGTGAACAACTTTGCGAATAACTTGAAGGGGGTAGAGGAGCACCTTGATTATCTTAAGGAAAGCGGATTCAATTATTTACAGTTGATGCCTATTTTGGAGAGTCCTAAGGACAAGTCTGATGGAGGCTATGCCGTTTCCGATTTTCAGAAGATACAGGCAGAAATCGGCACAATGGAAGATCTTCGTTCCTTATCGAAGGCGTGTCACAGAGAAGGAATCAGTATCGGTTTGGACTTTGTCATGAATCATACTTCGGAAGAGCATGAGTGGGCTAAGAGAGCAAGGAAGGGGGAGAAGGAGTATCAGGATCGCTATTTCATTTTTCCGAACTGGGTTATTCCCAATGAATTCGAGAAAACGGTTCCGCAAGTCTTTCCCGAGTCTGCCCCGGGAAACTTTACCTATTGTGATGAGATAAAGAAAGTGGTTATGACCACGTTTTATCCGTATCAGTGGGATTTAAACTATGCCAATCCGACTGTATTTAACGATATGCTGGATAATATTTTGTATCTTTGCAACATGGGCACGGATGTATTTCGTTTAGATGCAGTACCTTATATCTGGAAGAGACTCGGAACTTGCTGCAGAAATCTTCCGGAGGTGCATACTCTGATTCGTCTTTTCCGTATGGCTATGGAAATAGTAGCTCCCGGAGTTCTGCTTCTTGGAGAGGTTGTGATGGAGCCGACGAAGGTACTGCCTTACTTCGGAACTGAGGAGAAGCCGGAATGTCATCTTCTTTATAATGTGACCACGATGGCCAGCACATGGCATACACTGGCAACACAGGATACCAGACTCTTACAACATCAGTTGGGACAAATTTTTGCCTTGCCAAAAGATAAGGTATTCTTGAATTATCTGCGTTGCCATGATGATATAGGCTGGGGCTTGGATTATGCCTTCTTACGAAACTTCGGGATGGAAGAAATTCCTCATAAAGCGTACTTAAATGCCTATTTCCGCGGATTTACGGATTTATCCGAGGCCAGAGGAGAACTCTATAATGACGATCCTCTTCGCGGAGATGCAAGACTTTGTGGAACAACTGCATCCCTTTGCGGAATAGAAGCGGCTGGAAAGGAAGCAAACAAGCTGAAGATGGAGGATGCTATACGATTGGATATCATGCTCCATGCTTTTCTTCTGAGTCTCTCCGGTATTCCGGTTCTCTACTCCGGTGATGAGATAGCCTTGGAAAATGATTACAGTTACCATGATGATCCTATCAAGAAAACGGATTCGCGTTATTTGCATCGAGGGGCTTTCTCTTGGAAGAAGGCGGAGAAAAGGCAGACTGTCGGTACTGTAGAAGAGAGAATTTATTCCGGAATATTGAAGCTTGAGAAATTAAGAAGGGAAAATATAGCTTTTTCCAATAAGGCGGATACATGGATTATTGATACAAAAAACAGTCATGTTTTGGCTTTGGCAGATATTTTGAGGGAGTAAAGCTTCTTTGCTTCTATAATTTCTCTGTCAATACGGAAGTTGCGTATGTTTCCGAGGTGGAGGATTATGTAAATATGTTGACCGGCAAGAAAATGAAGGCGAGAGACTTGATTATTCCTTCTCATGATTTTGTTTGGTTAAAGACCGGTTTCTAACAGCTTGGATTGGGGAATGTGTAAGAAGATGGAACTGCTGCATGGGATTTCCGTATTTCCCGGAATTGCAATTGGTAGAATAAAATATAGGTTGGAAGAAGAACAAGAGACTTTTTCCGCAAAGCCGGAAGAAACAAGCAAAGATAAGCTTGGCGCTTCCGGAACTATTTTTCCGGAAAATGAAATACATATATTGGAGCGGGCTATTGAACAGGCAATTGAGAAGGAAAATACCTTTTATAAAAGGGCACTGCAGGAAACAGATAAAGACAGTGCGTCAATCTTTGCTTTCCATGCTTTGATTTTGAAAGATGTTGAGCTACACAAAATGATGTGTCAGGAAATTCAGAAGGGCAGTTCTGCGGATTTTGCCATACAGTCCGTATTTTCTGCTCAATTAGCTCATTTTTCCGATTCGGATGATATGTATTTTAGGGAAAGAAAAAGGGACTTAGAGGATCTTCGACATATTTTGCTTTCTTGCCTTAGAGGAATCAAGGATGACGAGGAAAGTACGCCCTTTATCTTGATGGGAGAGGACTTAAGTCCTTCCGACACGATGCGATATCGAAAAAATACTTTTCTCGGCTTTGTTACAAGAGAGGGCTCCTTGTTCAGTCATACCGCGATTCTTTCCCGTTCTATAGGGATTCCTGCTTTGGTACAGTGTCAGGAGATTTCTCCGGAAATGGAAGGAAAGCTTTGTATTTTGGATGGATTTAGCGGAACAGCCTTTCTGGATCCGGATAAGGATCTTCTAGAGGAGTATCGGCTAAAGCAAGCTAAGGAGGAAGAGAAAAGAAAGGCATTGCACGATTTAAAAAATAAGCAGTGCATCAGTAAAGACGGAAAAATCATGCAGGTTTTTGCCAATATCGCAGATGAAACGGGCGCAGAAGTTGCGTTGGAAAATGGGGCGGACGGAATAGGCCTCTTTCGATCCGAATTTTTATATATGAACAGGAATGCAGCCCCCTCAGAAGAGGAGCAATTCTTTTTGTATAGAGAAGTTTTAGAAAAGATGCAGGAAAAAGAGGTGGTAGTCCGTGTTTCGATATAGGAGCGGACAAAGAAGTACCTTATCTTTTACAGGAAAAGGAAAAGAATCCTGCCTTGGGGATAAGAGGAATTCGCTTATGCTTACGGGAAAGAGCTTTATTCAAAGCACAGATTCGTGCATTGCTTCGTGCATCCCTATATGGAAATCTGTCCATCCTTCTTCCGATGATTTCTTCGATTGAAGAAGTCTTGGAAACCAAGAAGATAATAGAACAGTGCAAAGAAGAATTAATGCAAGAAGGACAAGCATATTCGGAAAAAATTTCACTGGGAATTATGGTAGAAGTTCCTGCTCTCTTATTTATTCTGGAAGATATTGCAAAGGAAGTGGATTTCTTTTCGATAGGAAGCAATGACTTAAGCCAGTATCTTATGGCTATGGATAGAGAAAACGGGACTAATGGAGAAGTGCATTTGGCTCATCATCCTGCCGTTCTTAAGGCAATTCGTGAAATAGTGGAAAAATCGCATAAAATCGGAATTCCTGTCGGAATTTGTGGAGAGATGGCGGCAGATTCTTCTTTGCTTCCCTTTTTCTTATCAATTGGAGTGACAAAACTTTCCGTTAATGTGCCGTCAATCCTTCCGCTTAAGGGAAGAATACTGGAAAGCGAAAGTCAAAAGGAAGAATAGGATTTCGTTGACGGGAAAAGTATCCTGAAGTACACTAGGAGCCTAAAGTATTGTGAATGGTCGCTGCCGGGAAACCGGGAGAGGAAAGTCCGGGCTTCATAGAGCAGGATGCCTGATAACGTCAGGTTGAGGCGACTCACAGGAAAGTGCAACAGAAAATAACCGCCGTTTTATACGGTAAGGGTGAAAAGGCGATGTAAGAGATCACCGGTTTCCTGGTAACAGGAAATGCAATGTAAACCCCATCCGAAGCAAGGTCAACAGAGAGCATAAGGCTGCTCGTCTGCTCTCGGGTAGACCGCTTGAGACTTATGGTGACGTAAGTCCTAGATAGATGACCATTTTCAACATAACCCGGCTTACAGCAATACTTTAGCCCCCTCTTTCGAGGGGGTTTTGTATATTTCCTATTTCATTGCTGATTTTTGCTTACAGGACAAAACGGGCTTACAAAAAGCTGCAATGTTTTTTTATGATTCCACTTCCACCTTTTCCATTACTACTTTTTTAACCGGTGCATCCTGAAATCCTGTTTCTACGGAAGCAATCTCATCCACGGCTTCCAGTCCTTCAATTACCTTACCGAAAGCGGCATATTCTCCGTCTAAGTGCGGTGCATCCTTATGCATGATAAAGAACTGCGAACCTGCAGAGTTCGGATCAAAGGCTCTCGCCATGGAGATTACGCCTCGCTCATGTTTCATTGTGTTATTTACACCGTTCGATTTAAACTCACCTTTAATGCTGTAGCCCGGACCGCCTGTTCCGTTTCCGGAGGGGGTCTCCGCCCTGAATCATGAACCCCGGAATAATGCGATGGAAAGTTAAGCCGTTATAAAAACCTTTGTTCACTAAGTCAAGGAAATTTTCCACCGTAATTGGCGCGATTTCGGGGTATAATTCTAAGCGAATAGTCTTGCCACTATCCATAGTAATTCGTACAATAGGATTTGCCATTTTGTTTCTCCTTTTTATAAAAATCGATATAACAAGGGAATTTTAACAGTTTTCGTAAGAATACACAAGAAAGACAAAGTGGAATAAGTAATGTAAAGACAGGAAAATACAATGCAAATGAAGATTGAAGGGAATCTCTCTTACCGCTCCTGCAAGCTTTGCGGGAGGGAATGTAAGGTCAATAGAGAAGAGGGACAAAAAGGCTTTTGCAAGGCGGGAACACGCATGCATATCGGACGTGCAAAAGCCCATTTCTGGGAAGAGCCTTGCCTTAGCGGAACGAAGGGAAGCGGAACCGTTTTCTTTTCCTCTTGCGGACTTTCCTGTGTATATTGTCAGAATCAGAAGCTTTCCCGAAAGAATCCGGGAAGGAAATAAGTGTAGAAGAGTTAGTAGATCTATTTTATCGCTTAGAAAACGAGGGCTGCCATAACATCAATTTTGTAACGGCGGAGCACTATAGTAGAAGTGTTCGGGATGCCATGCAGCTTGCTCGGGAGAGAGGCTTTAGCCTTCCCTTTGTCTGGAATTCTTCGGGATACCAAAGAGCTCGGGTTTTACAGGAGTTTGAAGGCTTAATCGACATTTACCTTATGGACTTTAAGTACTGGGAAGAGGACATTTCTGCGCGTTATTCAAGGGCGAAAAATTATCCGGAGATTGCAAAAGAAGCCTTGGAAGAAGCCGTTCGACAATGCCCGGAGTTCCTGTTTTGAAGGGGAAATCTTAAAAAAAGGAGTTATTCTTCGCCATCTTCTCCTTCCGGGGCAGGTGTATCAGGGAAAACAAATATTAAAATACAGTTTCGGTCGATATGGAAATCATATACTATACAGTCTTCTTTCGCAGTATACTCCTTTTGGCGATTTAGCTTGTTTTCCGGAGATAAACAGGAAGGTCTTCGGAAAGGAATATCAAAAGCTTGTAGATTACGCACTGTCTTTAGGAATGGAGAATGCTTTTATCCAAGAGGGGGAAAGCGCGAAGGAAAGCTTTATACCGGAGTTTTCCGTCTAGAAACCGGTTTAAAGGAAAATTTTTTTAAAGGAGAAGCAATGATTAATTTTACGGTTGGTCCGGTGATGGCACCGGAGGAAATTCTTTCTATTGGAGCGGAGCAGGTACCCTATTTCAGAACTTCGGAGTTCTCCGAAATTATGCTGGAAAATGAAAAATATATCTTAAAGTACAGTAAGGCAGGGCGGAATGCTCGAGCTGTCTTTATGACTTGTTCCAGCTCGGGCTCCATGGAAGCCGTGGTGATGAACTGCTTCACAAAGGAAGACAAGCTTTTAGTGATTAACGGAGGAAGTTTTGGAGAGCGCTTTGTACGTCTTTGTGAGATTCATGAAATTCCCCATGTCCCGATTATGCTCGAACACGGGAAAAAGCTAAGCAAAGAAAAACTTTACGAGTATGACGGACAGGGCTTTACGGGACTTCTTGTCAATGTGGATGAAACCTCGACAGGAGTACTGTATGATACCGAAATGCTTGGGGCATTTTGCGAGAAAAATCATTTGTTTTTGTCTGTGATTGTGTATCTTCTTTTCTGGCGGATCCTTTTGACATGGAGAAAGTAAAAGCGGATATTATGATAACGGGATCGCAGAAGGTTCTCGCCTGTCCTCCGGGCATTTCCATTATCGTCTTATCGGAAAAAGCGGTAGAGAGAGTGAACGATCTAAAAACAAAAAGCATGTATTTTAATTTACAGGACATGTTGAAAAATCAGGAGAGAGGGCAGACGCCCTTCACTCCGGCAGTCGGGATTCTTTTACAAATTCATGCACGACTGAAGGAAATTGAGAGACTGGGCGGTGTAGAGAAAGAAGTGGAAAGAGTAGCCTTGCAGGCTGAGGATTTTCGAGAGAAAGTAAAGAATTTGCCCTTTGAATTTGTGTCTGAAAGTCCTGCCAATGCGGTAACTCCCCTGCATCCGATTGTGGGAAATGCTTATGAAATAGTTCTCCGTCTTAAGGAGGAATACGGGATTTGGATTTGTCCGAACGGAGGAGATATGAAAGAGAAAATCTTCCGTGTCGGGCACATCGGAGCGCTAAGTCACAAAGATAACAGCATCTTAGTGAAAAGCCTTTCAAGATTTACAAAATCGCGGATTATTATAATAAAAGAGATGACAAAAAATTAGCAGATTACAAAAATGGAAGTAGATTACAATAAAAGAAGATAAAAAAGCAGCAGATTATAAAAAAGTAGAGTACGATAAAAGAAGCTGACCACTATAATAGAAACAGCTAAAAATAAACAGCGACAATAAAAAAGAAATAGACTGGATTGATTGTTGATGAGGAAAATACTATGATACTGGCACTCGATGCGGGAACAACAAGCACAAGAGCGATACTTTTTAACGAAGAGGGAAGACCCGTTTCTTCCGCTCAAAAGGAATTCCCACAGTACTATCCGAAGGCAGGGTATGTGGAGCATCATGGAAATGAAATCTGGCAGGCTGAGCTTTCCGCGGCAAGGGAAGCTGTGGAGAAGTCTGGAATTCATCCTTCTAAAATACAGGCTATCGGTATCACGAATCAAAGAGAAACTACACTTGTCTGGGACAGGGCTACGGGGATTCCTATTTATCCTGCCATTGTTTGGCAGTGTAGAAGAACCACGGAAATGATAGAAAAGATGACAAAGGAAGATCCCTCTGTCACGGAGTTTATTAAAGAAAAGACGGGATTGGTCTTTGATCCCTATTTTTCCGCAACCAAGCTTTCCTGGATTTTAGACCATGTGGAGGGAGCAAGGGAAAGAGCGGAAAGGGGAGAGCTTTGCTTCGGAACTGTGGATACCTGGCTGATTTATAATTTAACCAAAGGAAGATGCTTAGTTACCGACTATAGTAATGCGAGCAGAACGCTTTTATTTAATATCCATAGCCTCGAATGGGATGCGGAGCTTTGCGCACTTTTTCGGATTCCTATGGCCATGCTTCCCAAGGTTCGCCCTTCTTCTTCCTTTTTCGGAGAGACGGATGCGGAATATTTCGGAAGAAAAAAATTCCCGATTTGCGGTGTAGCAGGGAGACCAGCAGGCGGCACTTTTCGGACAATGCTGTTTTCAAAAAGGCGATGTGAAAAATACATACGGCACGGGCTGTTTTATGCTCATGAATACGAGGGAAGACTGCGTCCCATCTCATCACGGACTGCTTAGTACGATTGCTTTTGGCATTAACGATAAAGTCTACTATGCGCTGGAGGGTTCTGTCTATGTTGCAGGAGCCGTGATTCAGTGGTTAAGGGATGAGTTGCATCTTTTGGATGATTCTAAAGATTCGGAATATTTTGCAACGAAAGTGGAAGATACACACGGCTGCTATATCGTACCCGCATTTACGGGACTCGGTGCTCCCTACTGGGATCCGGAGGCCAGAGGCTCTATCACCGGTCTTACGAGAGGTGTAAATAAAAATCACCTTATTCGTGCTGCACTCGAATCTATTGCATTTCAGAGCAGAGATTTACTAAATGCCATGGAGCAGGATACCGGGCAAAGATTTCGAAGTCTTCGCGTAGACGGAGGAGCCTCCGGAAACAATTTCCTTATGCAATTTCAGGCGGATATTATGCAGGCTTCCGTCATTCGCCCTGCTTGTGTTGAAACGACAGCGCTAGGCGCGGCTTATCTTGCCGGTCTCTACTGCGGCTTTTATCCCTCTATGGAGAGTCTTGAGGAAATGCATCATGTGGAAATGGAATTCTTCCCGAAAATGCTTCGTGAGGAAAGAGAAAAGAAGCTCTCCGAGTGGAAAAAAGCATTAAAGAAAAGCTTTAAGCGATGACAATAAGCCGGAGTAGAAAAGGGAAAAAGTAGAGAAATATAAAGAGCAAATAGAAACGAAGGAAAAAAATGCAAGTAACCAATACCACCTGCACAGTGTGCAGAAGAAATTGTTTTATCAGTGTAGAGCATGATGATCATGAGGTTTTTGCCGTTTACGGGAATTCTTGCCATAGAGGAAAGGAAGCGGCCATAGAAGAGGCCCTCGCAAAGGAAAAGAAATTTTTAGGAGAAATCAAAATAATCGGAGATAAAGAACTTCTTCCCGTACGAACCGAAGGATTGATTCCCAAGGAAAAATTTGCTGAAGCAGAAGAATTCTGTAAAAACTTCCGCATCCCAAAAGCCGATACGGATAGGAGATATCCTCGTGACAAACTTTCTGGATACCGGAGTACATTTGATCGCTTTAAAGACGATATCATAAAAGCATGGAGTGCCTTCTCAAAGGGACGGATTTATGTTTGGCAATTTTATAGGGACTGAAAAGCAGGGGTAGTTCTCCGCCGGTGGGTACTTGCGAAAAACAAATGAAATGCAGTTTTTCGCTTAGTATCCCCTACCAAAGGACAAACTTTTCATCAGAAAAGTTGTCCTGTACAAGACCAACTTGAAGGAAGTTGCTTTTGAAGCAAAGTGAGCAATGGGCTCCGAGCCCATGCTCAGTCAGGCGGAGCTAGCAGAGCGTGCCCCTGTTTTTCAGTCTCTATAAAATGCATATTCATGGTCTTTTGAGAAGGTACTCCATGTTTTTTTTCTTATAATCCTATAAAATTACTAGGAATACTATTGTCACAGCGAAGCTACTGCTTTATAATGCGGGGAATGTAAGGGAGGAAGAGATGTTATTGTATTTTTGTACTCAACTTACTGCTAAATAAATTATGGAATAATACATATCGCTTAAACGTAAGGCGGCATTAGTAGATGGAGGAATTATGGCAGATTTGCTGGACATCAAAAATTTATCTGTTTCCGTAGAAGAGAAGGCCATTCTCGATGCGGTTAATTTGACTATAAATAAAGGAGAGACCCATGTTTTAATGGGACCGAACGGGGCAGGAAAGTCCACCCTCGGAAATGCCATTATGGGAAATCCCCGCTACATCATTACCGGAGGAGAAATCGTATTTAACGGTGAGAATATCACTGCCGAGGCGGTGGATAAGAGGGCGAAGAGAGGCATTTTCCTTTCCTTCCAAAATCCGCTTGAAGTACCGGGAGTAAGCCTTGGAAACTTTATCCGTTCCGCTATGGAGCAAAGATTCGGAAAGAGAATCCGTCTATGGGACTTCCGTAAGGAGCTGAAGGCTTCCATGGATATCTTGGGTATGGATCACAGTTATGCGGAAAGAGACTTAAATGTAGGTTTCTCCGGCGGAGAGAAGAAGAAAGCTGAGATTTTACAACTCCTTATGCTAAAGCCGGAGCTTGCCATTCTGGATGAAACCGACTCCGGACTGGATGTGGACGCAGTTCGTACGGTGTCCGAAGGAGTGAAGGCGTATCAGAAAAATATGGACGGCGCGCTTCTTATCATCACCCACTCCACAAGAATCCTGGAGGCACTTAGCGTAGATAAGACGCATGTTATCGTAAATGGGAAAATCAAGGCTACCGGAGACGGCAGCCTGGTCAATAAGATTAATGATGAGGGCTTTGAGTCCTTCTTAGAGGGTTAAAGTATGGCAAAAGATAGAGCAATAGTAGAAGATATCGATCGCTCCCTCTATGATTTCCGCTATGAGGAAAAAGAAGGAGAGTTCTATAAGATAAAAGAGGGATTGACCGAGGATATCGTTCTCGAGATTTCCGAGAAGAAAAAGGATCCCAAGTGGATGCGGGATTTTCGTTTAAAATCCTTAGAAATATACCATAAGTCGGAAATGCCGAACTGGGGCCGGATATTTCAGGACTGAACGTAGACAACATCGTGACTTATGTAAAACCGAATACGGAAATGTCTCAGAGCTGGGAAGAGGTGCCGGAAGATATTAAGAATACCTTTGAGAAGCTCGGGATTCCTGAGGCGGAAAGAAAGAGCCTTGCCGGAGTAGGAGCACAGTATGACTCGGAGCTCGTTTATCATAATCTCCAGGAAGAGGTGGCAAGACAGGGCGTCATTTATACCGATATCGAGTCTGCATTGCATGGTCCCTATGGAAAAATGATTGAAGAGCACTTCATGAAACTGGTGCCACCGACAGACCACAAGTTTGCCGCACTTCACGGAGCGGTTTGGTCAGGCGGATCCTTCGTCTATGTTCCGAAGGGGGTCAATGTGGAAATCCCCCTGCAGTCCTATTTCCGCTTAAATGCGAAGGGAGCGGGACAGTTTGAGCATACCCTGATTATTGTGGATGAGGGTGCACAGCTTCATTTTATTGAGGGCTGCTCTGCACCGAAGTACAATGTGGCGAACCTCCATGCAGGCTGTGTGGAGCTCTTTGTCGGGAAAAATGCGAAGCTTCGCTACTCCACCATCGAGAACTGGTCCAAGAATATGTATAACCTAAATACAAAGAGGGCAAAGGTAGAGGAGAACGGGATTATGGAATGGGTTTCCGGCTCTTTCGGTTCCCATGTTTCCTATCTTTACCCGATGACCATTTTAAAGGGAGACAATGCGCGTTCCCAGTTCACAGGAGTAACTTTCGCCGGAAAGGGACAGAATCTTGATACCGGAGCAAAGATGGTGCATATCGGTAAGGACACCAGCTCCTTTATCAATACCCGTTCGATTTCGAAGGGCGGCGGCATTTCCACTTATCGCTCTGCTGTAGTGATTCAGAATCAGGCAAAGAATGCGAAGTCTGCCGTTTCCTGTCAGTCCTTGATGCTCGATGACGAGTCCCGTTCCGATACCGTACCGGCTATTGATGTACGTACCAACAAGGCCGATGTGGGACACGAGGCGAAGATCGGAAGAATTTCCGATGATGCGGTTTTCTACCTGATGAGTAGAGGAATCTCGGAAGAAGAAGCAAAGTCTCTTATCGTAAGCGGTTTTGCGGATTCGGTTTCCAAGGAGCTTCCCTTAGAGTATGCGGTGGAGATGAACAACTTGATTCGTTTGGAAATGGTTGGAGCCATCGGCTAGGAAGGAGGATAGGATGAAAGAGAATCAATTTATAATCAATAAAATGCCTGTGCCTACCTTTCGCTGGTTGAAAATGAACGAGGCAAAGCTCGAAATACCGGGAGAACTTACAACGTATCAGCCTTCCGTAGAAGGAAAGCTTCCAAAGAGGCTTACGGAAGAGAATGACTTTTCCGGCAGTATGAGTACGGCACTGGACGATTATTTCCGGGAGGAAAGACTTCCTGTGCAGTCCTTTGTACTAAAAGAAGGAGAGGAGAGCCCTGAATATATTCGCATGCATTTTCGAAACGGAGAAAATGCGGTGGAGCACTCCGCTTACAGTTTCACTATAGAAGAGGGGGCAAGACTGAAGCTCTTTTTAGCGATTGAATCCTTGGAAGAATCCCCAAATATGGCTTTTTTGCAGGAAAAATTCCTTTTAAAGAAAAATGCCAAACTGGACCTCGTCATTGCTGTAAAGAATGCTAAGGACTTTGCACATTTACAGGATTTTTCCTTTGTTTTGGAAGAAAAGGCGAAGCTGAAATTGACTTCCCTTCTTCTCTCCGGAAAGAGCCATCATATTTCCTACCAGATTGATTTAAACGGAGATAAGTCCGAGGCGGACTTGCATCTGGATTATGTGCTCTCTCAAAAAGAAAAAGCGGATTTTAATCTTGTAGTGAATCACAAGGGGAAAAAGACGATTTCCAATATCGTAGCTGACGGTGTACTGCGGGAAGATGCGGTGAAAATATTCCGCGGTACCATTGATTTAAAACATGGCGCAAAGGGAGCTTCCGGTACGGAGCAGGAAAATGTGCTTCTTATGGACGACTCCGTTGTGAACCAGACGATTCCCGTTATTCTTTGTGATGAGGATGATGTGGAAGGAAATCACGGGGCAAGTATCGGAAGACTTGATGAAGAGAGTCTTTTCTATATGGAAAGCCGCGGTCTTTCTTTGGAGGCGGCTTATGAGCTGATAGCGGAGGCTCGAATGGAAAGCGCAATCCACGGGATTATGGATAAAAAGGTAGAAGAATATATAGAAGCGGAGCTTCGGGAAAAGAGGAGTGAGGAGGAATAATGGAAGAGAGAGAAAAAGAGATTGCAAGGATAAAAGCGGATTTTCCCATTTTTAAAAGCGCTGACTTTTTCTATCTGGACAATGCTGCCACTACACAAAAACCGTATTGCGTAATGGACATGATGAAACAATATTACGAGACGGAAAATGCGAATCCTCTTCGCGGGCTTTACGAGCTTTCCCTTAAGGCGACAGAAGCCTATGAGAGGGCGAGGGTTACCGTGCAGAACTTTCTGCATGCTGAAAGTCCCGAGGAGATTATCTTTGTACGAAATGCGACGGAGGGCTTAAACCTCGTTGCGCAAAGCTACGGAAGAGCCTTTTTGAAAGAGGGAGATGAGATCCTGATTACCATCATGGAGCATCACAGTAACCTGATTCCTTGGCAGCAGGTTGCAAAAGAAAAGGGCGCTAAGCTCACCTTCCTGGAGCCGAATGAAGAAGGACTCATTTCTTTGGAAAGCTTTAAAAAGGCACTGAATGATAAGGTGAAAATTGTAGCCATGGCGGAAGTTTCCAATGTTCTGGGAAATCGACAGGATATCGAGACTTTTGTAAAATTGACCCATGAAAAAAATGCTATCTTTGTCTGTGACGGTGCGCAGTCCGTGCCGCACAGAAAGGTGGACGTGCAGGAGATGGATGTGGACTTTTTAGCCTTTTCCGGCCATAAAGTTTACGGTCCGATGGGAATCGGTGCGGTTTACGGAAAGAAGGAATTACTGGAAAAGATGCCTCCATTCCTCTTTGGCGGAGAGATGATTGAGTATGTTACGAGGGAAGAGGCTACTTGGGCAGAGCTTCCCCATAAATTCGAAGCCGGTACCGTAAATGTTGGCGGAGCTGTCGGTTTGGAAGCGGCTATTCAGTATATTGAGAAGCTTGGATTTTCTTTTATCGAAGAGAGAGAAAAAGAGCTTTCCGAATACCTTATGGCAGGGATGAAGGAAATTCCCCATGTGCATATCTTGGGGTCCGAGAAGGGAAAAAATCATCACGGAATCATGACCTTTACGATTGACGGGGTACATCCTCATGATATTGCGGAAATCATGGACTCTCATAAAGTCTGTATTCGAGCAGGACACCACTGTGCGCAGCCTCTTATGAAGTTTATGGGGACGCCCAGTACCAGTAGGGTAAGCCTTGGCTTATACAATACCAAAGAGGATGTAGATGCCTTTTTAGCCGCTTTAAAAACAATCAGAGGAGCGATGGGATATGGCGAATAATACCTATTACAACGAAATATTGACGGAACACAATATCCGTCCTCTTCATAAGTATAAGATGGAGAACGCGGATTTTTCTCTGGAAGGAGTGAATCCCAGCTGTGGAGACGATATTGTGCTGTATCTTAAGCTCGATCAGGATGAAAATATTGTGGAAGCGAGCTTTGACGGAGACGGCTGTGCTATTTCGCAGGCGAGCAGCGATATCATGTGTGACTTGATTATCGGGAAGAAGAAGGATGAGGCGCTCCGTCTTTCCGAAATTTTCCTTCGTATGATTCGCGGAAAGATTACGGAAGAAGAGAAAGAAGAACTCGAAGAGGCGGGAATTCTGGAGGATATTTCCCACATGCCCGCCCGTGTAAAGTGTGCGGTTCTGGCATGGCGCACCATGGATGAAATTTTTCAGGATGCCGCGGAGGGGAAGATTGACAAGTATAGCGGAAAGTTTGATTAGTACAGTTCATAGAGAAGTTTTATAAAAATGCATGAGATCACCATGATAGTAGAAAAAATCTGTGCAAACAAGATATTGCAAATTTCACGAGCGATTCTTATGAAATTACTTCTTATGAAATCTAAGAAGAAAAGAATTGACAAGCAGTTCTTTTCTTGTTAGACTGTTACAGTCTTATGACAGGAAAGTAGGTATCCACCTCACCTTGGCAGTCAAGCTGACCCGGGTTTAAATTGATTATTTACTCTGTATATTTTCAATGGTGGATTGGCTTTCAATCCACCATATTTTTATGTGGATTTTGCTCGAAAGAGCATATCACTATAACGTCTTGCTATTACGGCATTTCGTTTAAATGTAGCAAAATTCATGTGCAGAGAGGAGCTTATGGCAGCTAAAAAGAATACGGAACTGGAAATTAACGAGCAGATAAGGGATAAAGAGGTTAGAGTTATCGGTGCCGAAGGAGAACAGCTCGGTGTGATGCCCGTACGGGAGGCACAGCAGCTGGCGAGAGAGGCGGATTTGGATCTCATTAAGATTGCAGCAACGGCAACACCCCCTGTAGTGCGTATAGCGGACTACGGTAAGTATCGTTATGAACTCTTGCGTAAGGAAAAAGAGGCCAAAAAGAACCAGCACACCACTGAATTGAAAGAAATTCGTATGACACCGAACATTGACACCAATGATCTGAATACGAAGCTTTCAGCAGCAAGAAAGTTCTTGGAAAAGGGAAACAAAGTCAAGATTGCTTTGCGTTTCCGTGGAAGAGAGATGTCCAGAATGAACCAGTCCAAGTATATCTTGGATGATTTTGGAGAGAAACTTTCCGACATTGCAATTGTCGATAAGGCTGCAAAGGTGGAAGGAAGAAATATGGCAGTGGTTTTAAGCCCTAAAAAGTAAATTCACAGGAGGCAAATATGGCAAAGTTAAAGCTGAAAACAAAGAGAGCTGCAAAGAAGCGCTTTAAGTTAACCGGTACAGGAAAGTTAGTAAGAAATAAGGCATTTAAGTCTCACATCCTTACCAAGAAGTCTACTAAGAGAAAGAGAAACTTGAGAAAAGACATCGTAGTTGACCATACCAACGAAAAGGTAATGAAGAAGATTCTTCCTTATCTGTAATGTGTGAGTAAGAATAGGAGGATGAAATGAGAATTAAAGGTGGCTTAAACGCAAAGAAAAAGCACAATCGTGTATTAAAATTAGCTAAGGGTTATAGAGGCGCAAGATCTAAGCAGTATAGAATTGCAAAGCAGAGTGTTATGCGTGCTCTTACAGAGGCTTATAAGGGTCGTAAGGAAAGAAAGAGACAGTTCAGACAGCTTTGGATTGCTAGAATCAATGCAGCTGCAAGATTAAACGGTCTTTCTTACTCCAAGCTTATGTTTGGCTTAAAGAGTGCAGGCATCGAGATGAACAGAAAGATGCTTTCCGAAGTGGCAATTGCAGATCCGGAAGGATTTAAGGCATTGTGCGATAGTGCAAAGGCTAAGTTATAAGGAGAGTGTCATTTTGACATTTTTTTGATACGGGAAAAGTATCGCAGGGATTTCCTGCGATACTTTTTATTCATAACGAGTATCGCTCGCAAAGCGTGCAGTATCTTGTTCGCTTAAATGAAAGATGAAATAAATAGTCCAAATTATAAAATATTACAATAATCTATTTCCTTGCTAAATTTAAATAATCTTCCTATAATGGCAAAGTTGATGGAAGATATTTTTCATTCAAAAAGACTGTATAGTATCGGAAAAGAGGGAGATTTATGAAAAAGAACTATAGGAAAATTGTTTTGTCTGCAGTATTTCTTGCAACCGCACTTTCTGCCTGCGGAAATGCAAAAAAAGCGGAGACAACCGCGGTAAGCAGTGAAAATGTCTACAGAAGCGGCAAGTGAGAAAGCTACGGAAACGGAGAAGGTAGGAGAGACTGAAAAGGCAGGAGAGAAAGAAGCTGAGGATCTTTCTTCCGTAAAGGAGGAGACTGTCTATGTTTCTGCCGATTATGTAAAAGCTTTACTGGATTCCGGGAAAGACGTAAAGGTCTTGGAAGCTGCATGGGGGCCTGTGGACGCGGATGAAGATTACAATAAGGCACATATTCCCGGAGCCTTTCACGTCAATACGGACGATATCGAGGAAGAAAAGACATGGAACTTCCGTAGTCCGGAAGAAATTGAAAAACTCTTAAAGAACTATGGCATCACGAAGGATACCATTGTTGTGACCTATGGAAATACGCCGGAAAATACGGCTGATGACAGACTGGCAACCGTTCTTCTCTGGGCCGGTGTAGAAGATGTAAAGAATTTAAGCGGAGGTATCGACGCATGGGTGAAGGCAGGGTTTGAGACAGAGAAACAGGTCAATGATCCGGTAGCAACGAAAGAAGATTTCGGTGTAAAGATTCCCGCTCATCCCGAGTATGTTCTCAGCATTGATGAAGTAAAAGAGAAGATAAAGGACGATGCAAAGTTTAAACTTGTCAGCATCCGTTCCAAGGATGAGTTCTTAGGAAAAACCTCCGGCTATTCCTACATTGATAGAGCCGGTGAGCCTTTAGGTGCTGTTTGGGGACATGATACCGATGACGGATCCTACAACAATGCGGACGGTACGGTAGTTGACCTTGCAAAGCTTGAAGAGTATCTTGGGGAAAGCGGACTTTCTCTTGAGAAAAACGATATCGCTTTCTACTGCGGAACAGGTTGGAGAGCTTCCGTTCCCTTCCTGATTGCCCATGAGAATGGCTTTAAGAATGCTTACCTCTATGACGGCGGCTGGTTCCAGTGGCAGATGGATCCGGAGAACAAGGTTCAGCTTGGCGAGCCGGGCTCTTCCGATTATAAGGAAGTACAGGTTAAGGATCTTCCTACGGATAAGGCGGCAAAGAAATAAACTGATGAAGTAGAAGAAAAGCTTTAGATAAAGCAATACATTAGATAAAGCAATAAATCAGATAAAGCTATTAGATTAAGCGTATTGCAGGATAGCACAGAAAGTAGAGGCGGTTTTAGACTTTCTGTGCTATTTTATAGGGATGAAAATGAGAAAAATAATACTGTTAATCATACAAAAGATTTTCTTTTTAGGAACAATACTCATGCTTCTTGCACTTTACATTCTTCGCTATTTTACAATGCGAAAAATGGGTATGGCGCGTTATATGGTCTACTTTCGGGAGAAATGGAGCGGAAAAGAGCTGGGATCTTTTTCCCTCTTACAGTGGAGTGTTTTAGTGATTTTACTGCTTCTTACTTTAGCTCTTTTTCTTATAATAAAGAGACTTTTCACCTGTTTCGGAGGCAAGATACTAAGAGAGAGGGGAGAAAAAGAGGCTTTTCCGCTTTTTCCCGTTTCTTACAGTACAGTGCTTATCCTGTATTCTCTCCTTTACTTTTTTTCTCTTGTGGGATCTCCCGGAAGAGAATATACGGCAAGCCTTATTGTGCACGTCCTTATGCAGATCTTTTCCGTGCTGTTCCTCTCGACATATTTAAGGAAGGGGACATGGCATGAAAAAAATAAAAAGCTTTGGTTTTTTTCTTATTTTTCCTTCTTCTTTTGTACTCGCCTTATTTTTTTCTTCCGGTAAAAGAGATTTTTTTCAGGAAATGTCCTTCGTTTCTTGCAGGACAAAGCGGAGGAAAATTTCATTTTTTCCGCTTTTCTTTATCTTGTGCTTTGTGCCCTTGCGGGAGCTTTTTTGGCTCTACCCGGAATTACTTATGCACTTATCGCCGGGACAGTCTTTCATGCTTTTTGGGGAACGATACTCTGCGCTCTTTCCGCCAGCATTTCCGCAGGAATCTCTTTTCTTATGGGGACGATACTTTTTCTCCATGATGCTATTAAGCCTAAACTGGAGAAGAATCCTTACATAAAGAAATATTTTTTTTTCGGGTGAGAAGAGAATCTCTTACTTCTCTCTTTTTTGACGAGAACCATACCGGTTTTTCCCTTTAACCTGCAAAACTATGCTTACGGTATCACGGATATCCCCTTTTCTCTTTATTTTATATCGAGCTTCCTTTTTATGATTCCGGGGACAGCGATGTATACTGTAGCCTTTGCCGGTCTTACGGAGAAAAAGAATCCCATGCTTTACTTCGGGATTTCGCTCGGATTTTTAGTATTGCTTCTTCTAGCCTCTTTTCTCTTCAAAAAAAGAAAAATGCAGTAGAAAAAAAGATAGCGTAAAGGAAAGCAGTAGTAAATGCATATAAAAAGAAAAATAGTATATAGGATATAAAAAGAAAATAGTGTATAGGATATAAAAATAAATAGTACTAATCATAAAATATAGTGCAACAAAGTAAAGATAAGCTATCCGCTTACCAAAGTAGAAACGGGGTAAGAGGAAAAATGAGGATCATGGTAAGAGAAAAATGAAGAAGGAAATTCATAAAAGGGTGGAAGAATGCATCCATTGCAACGCTTGTAAGAGGAAGTGCAAGTTTTTAACAAAATACGATATTTGTATAGGAGACAGCGAGAAGCTGAAAGCACTTGCCTATCACTGCTATCTTTGCGGAGAATGTACCCGGGTTTGCCCGAAGGGGATTGACGGGAAGAGGCCTTATTCTTGACTACAGAAAGGAAGAGGTGAGAGAGAGCAGATACGGCTTAAAAAGAAGGGGTTACAGCGGTATTCTTTTGGAAAAAAAGAACTATCTATTTCAAAATCATAGAAAGGCGAAGGGTTGTAAAACCGTTCTTTTTCCCGGCTGTAATTTTCCGGCCTATTATCCGAAAACCTTAGACAAGCTGGTTGCACTTCTACAGAAAGAGGGGATAGAGCCCTACTATGATTGTTGCGGGAAGCCGATTGAAGAGCTGGGCCTTACGAAGGAAGCGGAAGCAATCTTCACACGGCTAAATCAGGATTTTAAAAGACGCGGAATTGAAGAAATTATCCTTGTTTGCCCAAACTGTTTTTACCACTTTGGGAATAAGCTTAATGTAAAAATCACCACCATTTATGAGAAGCTTTCTGAATTAAATATTGGAAAAAAGCTTTCTACAGAAGAGTACGAGTGCTTCTTCCCCTGTCCCGACAGAGAGGATAAACGTTGGCTTCCGAAGCTTTCTCCCTTTCTTTCGGGAGAGCTTTCCGAAAAGAAAAATCTGCAGTGCTGCGGTATGGGAGGCTGTGCCTTCATTCAGGAACCTGCGCTTTCCAGGGAAATGGCGGAAAGTCGACCGAAGGAGAAGAAGCTCATCAGCTACTGCGCAACCTGTATCGGGCAGTTTGCAAGATTCGGAGAGAGCGAGCATTTTCTGCCCCTTATTCTGGAAACAGGAGAAAAAGCGGATTACACTCACTCCTTTTGGAATCGGCTTAAGCACAAGTTTTATTAAAGGGATAAAGCCAAAAGAAAAAAAGAGCGGAGACTGTAGATGGAGAAGAGAAGTCGAAAGGAGCAAAGAAAATGCTGACGAAAGTAAACAAGATGTCTAAGGCCTTGCCTGCGTCACCTGTTAAGAATAAAGATATTGCACGCTCCGAAAATGCTTTTTGCTAAGACCCAAACATCGAAGCAGGCTCTCATACTCTTTACGAGGCTTCCGATTGCCGGGAAGACGAAGACCAGATTGATTCCGTATCTTGGAAAGAAAGGAGCAAGGGATATACACCTTGCTTTGCTCCAAGATTTTGCGAAGCTCTATCGGAACTTCCATCGAAGAGAGAAGGAGGTCAAGCTCTTTCTCTTTTTCTCCTCCGCTACTGCTAATGAAGTAGTAGAGGGCGCATTTGACCCGGGGAAAAAAGAAAGTACTAAAGAACAAGAGGAAAGAAAAGAAGAAAGTAAAGAAGAAAGTAAAGAAAGTAAAGAAGAAAGTAAAGAAGAAAAGGAAAGAGAAGAAAAAGAAAGAGAAAGTAAAGACATAAAAAAAGACATTGCAGAAATGAAAATGCTCAGAAAAACTCTTTTCCCTATGCCGAGTTTGTTCTGCAGGAAGGAGAGGACATTTTCAGGAAAAATGGAAAAATGCTTTTTCTCTATACTTTTCAAGAGGGCTACAGCTTTTTCTTATCTTGTCGGAGCTGATATTCCGTTTCTTTCCGAAGATAGCTTTTGTAAAGTCTTTTCTGCAGGGCGATTCGGGAAAAATGTACTCGGAGAGAGCCTTGACGGAGGATATTACGGAATCGGTTTACAGAGCAGAGTGAAATCTTCCGAGCTTGATAAGATCTTTTTCACTTGGAAAGAAAAGTGAAGATTTCAAAGTGAATCCGGAGCAGAATAGTTTAATGAAGCCGGAATGTGCGGAAAGAGAGAAGCAGGAACAGGAAGCCGATATTTTCGAATACACAAAAACCGCTCTCTATGCTACCGGACTTCCGCTTCTTCTCTTAAAGAAAAGGCGGGATATTGATGACAAAGAGGATATTGCAGCGTATAGACAGCTTATTCCCTATAACAAAGCTCTGCAGGACTCCTTTATCGGGAGAGAAATTCTAAGACAGGCGAAGATTTCCATTATCATTCCCTGCTATAAGGAGGGAGATACGCTTTCTAGAATGGAAGAGCAACTTCGTCCATATAAGAAGCAGGCGGAGATTCTCTTTGCTGACGGCGGGGAAAATCATTTTTCCGGAGAGTACAAGGTCGTGCCTTGCCCAAAAGGGAGAGCTAAGCAGATGAATACCGCGGCAAGGGAGGCGTGCGGGGATGTTTTATTCTTCCTGCACTGCGACTCCATTTTACCGGATGACTTTTTGGAAGAAATACGGGAGGCTTTACGGAAAACACCGGTGGCTTGCTTCGGCATTCGTTTCAGCCCGCCTACGCCTCTTATGATGATTTGCAGTTTTATCAGTAATCACAGAGTCTATGACAGGAAGGTGATGTTCGGAGATCAAGGTATTTTCCTAGGAAGAGAGCTTTTCTTTCAAATGGGCGGCTTTCCGGATCTTCCCTTAATGGAGGATTATCAGTTTTCGCTAAACTTAAAAAGCCGGGGGATTCCCATGGGACTTTGCAAGAAGAGATTGATTACCAGCGAAAGGCGATTTAGCGGAAGCTTTTTTCATAAGCTATCGATTATGTGGAAAATGAACCGACTCCGGGCAAGATACAGAAAGGGAGAGGAGATCAATGCACTTGCAAAAGAATATAAAGACATTCGCTAAAGAGCCGGACTTATTGGAGAGAATTTCGGAGAGAGCCTATAGAGAGGCTTTAAGTCTTCCCGAGGAAGTTACAGAGGAGTACGAGTTTTTGGCAAGGGGGGAATATAACGAGAACTTTTTCTTCATCCATCCGAAAAACGGAAAAAGATATGTCTTAAGAGTCAACCACGGCTCTCAAATGCATCTAAAAAAGCAGATTTCCTATGAAGCGCATGCTCTTTCCCTTCTGGAGAAAAGCGGGAGAGTTCCTAAGGTCTATTATGTGGATGAGAAGGGAGAGAAGGGCATTCTTCTTATGGATTTTTTGGAAGGACGAGCACTTCGTTACGAAACGGATCTTTCCGTTGCAGGGCAAATCCTTGCGGATATCCATAGTACCGAGTACGCGAGGGAAAAGGACCTGGGAGAGCTTCGACTTCTTTCTCCTGAAAATCCTCTGTATGCGATGCTCTCGGAATCCGCCTCTTTATTAAGAAGCTATGAGCTAAGCCCATTTATGGAGGAGGAAATCTACAATCGAACTCATACTCTCTGGAAGAAAGGAGTGGATCTCGAGGAAAAATATGCCAAAACCCTTTCTTCCAAAGATTTTTTTGCATTATCAATACCGAATTAAACTCAGGGAACTTTCTTATCCGGAATGAAGAAAAAAATGTTAGAGGAAAAAGCCTGAGGCGGTTATCAGCAGTTATCTTATCGACTGGGAAAAACCGCTCTATGCTCATTTTGCGCAGGACCTCGGACATTTCCTGGCACCGACTACCAGTTTTTGGAAGACGGATTGTATTCTCCATGAAAAGGATAGAGTTCAGTTCTTTCATGCTTACAAGAAGCCTTTGGCTGGAAGAAGGAGCTTTTCCGGCATAGAAGAACAGACCGAGCTCTTTTATCCTCTTTAATTGTATAAGAGGCCTTTCTTGGTGTGCCTATGCCTATGCCGAATATCAAAAAGGGTCGAGATATTCAAAATGAAGATACCTTTCGGAAAAAAATCAAGGCATATCTCACGGATCCCTTTTCTATCTTCAGTGTGGAATGGCTGTTTCAGGGAGTCTCAAATAAAAAGTTTATCGGAAATTGATAGTTATAGATTTTTATAGATAAATAAAGATAATTTATTATAAATCATAATCTGTAATAAAAGGGAAATAATTGTTCTTATTTTCTAAAATATATGATAAAATACGGAACTGTTGTATGCAATTTAGCCACAATAAGGAGGATATTATGAAGAAGAAAAGTTTTGGCATTAGTAGCATTCGCTGCTATGGGACTTTCTCTTACTGCCTGCGGAAACGGTGGCAGCACAAAGACGGAGACTACAGCAGGAGACTTCAGCAGCTTCGGAGGGAAAGCTGAGAGGCAAGTCTGAGAAAACACAGCAGCAGAAGCTAAAGCGGAGGTAAAAGAGATAAAGGGCGATGCCATTAAGAAGATCGTGGAAGATAAGAAGGAAAAAGAGAACTATCTGATTGTTGATGTTCGTAGCCCTGAAGAGTATGCTGCAGGACACATCAACTTTGCAATTAATATGCCGCTGGATACTATTAAAGACCATCTTTCCGAGATTGAAGACTGGAAAGATAAGAATGTCATTCTGTACTGCAATTCGGGGAAGATGTCCGGAGAGGCTGCCGATATTCTGGTTTCTAACGGTTTTACCAAGGTGTTTAACGGAGAAGGGGTAAAGAAGTTTTCCTATGATTTAAAGACCTTCGGCAATATCCGTGCAAAGGAGCTTATGGAGAAGGCGAAAGACGCCCTTGTAGTGGATGCAAGAGAGGCAAAGGACTTTGAAGCAGGACATTTTGCTACTGCTGTCAATGTCAATTCCGAGGATCCGGCAACCATCGATGCTATTCTTCCGGATGACAAAAACACCTTAATCATTACCCATTGCTATTCCGGAAACCGTTCCGCGGTAGCTGCAGAGTATATTGCAAGCAAGGGCTATACCAATGTATGGAATTGCTTAGACGGCACGAAGGAAGTGGAGTATGATTTTTCCAAGGGAGATAAGTAATGACTAAAAAATCTTTCCTAAGAGACAGAATTTTTCTGTTCCTTGGAGTGATTGCAGTTGTGGCTCTGTACTTTTTATACGCACCGTTTAGAATGTTCTTGAAGGAAGTCTTCCGTGTTTTCGCCACGGGAGACTTTCAAAAGCTTAAGGACTTTGTGGCCTCTTACGGGCCGTATGCTGCAGCCATTTCCTTTTTACTCATGGTCTTACAGTCTGTTGTAGCACCGCTTCCCGCCTTTTTGATCACCTTTGCGAATGCCGCACTGTTCGGTTTTTGGAAGGGGGCTTTGCTTTCCTGGAGTAGCGCCATGGTCGGCGCTGCACTCTGCTTCTTTATTGCAAGAACTTTGGGAAGGGAGCCGGTAGAGAAGCTGACCTCCAGGGGAGCATTAAAGAGCATTGACGAATTTTTCAAGAGACACGGTAAGCAAAGTATCTTAATTGCAAGATTGCTTCCATTTATTTCCTTTGATATCGTTAGTTATGCCGCAGGTTTAAGCTCCGTATCCTTCTTGGGCTTCTGGGTTGCAACAGGCCTCGGACAGCTTCCGGCAACCTTGGTCTATTCCTATGTGGGAGGATTTTTAACCGGAGGAGCAAAGCTTCTTGTAACAGGACTTTTAATTCTCTTTGCCTTGGCATTCCTTATTGGTCTCGGTAAGCAGATTTATACGGAAAGACAGAAGAACAAGGAAAAACAGGATCAGAATATAGGATAAATATAAATCAAGACCGGTTTTTAAAAAAGTTCAACTATGAATCAAGGCGGAGTAAGAAAAAGCGCAAAGAATAAAGTAAAGAATATGCTTATACAATAGAAAATAAGGAGTAGAAAGAGTATGAAAAAGAATGTACGAATGATTTCTCGCCTTACAGCAATGGCTATGGCAGGAGTGCTCGCTTTATCCGCTTGCGGCGGAAAGAAAGCGGAAACCTCTGCTACTACGGCTAAGGCGGAGGAAACGCAGGAAATGGAAGAGAGTAATGCGGGGGAGAAGGCGGAAGAAGGTAGTTCAGAAGCCTTTGACAAGCTTGTAGAGGAAGCAAAGGGACAGACCGTAAACTTTTACGGATGGGGCGGAGATGACCGTTTAAACCAGTGGTTGGACGGCTTTTATGCAGAGTATTTGAAGAAGAATTATGATATCACCCTGAATCGTGTTCCCATGGGGATTGAAGATATTTTGACCCAGCTTTCCGCGGAGAAGAAGGCGGGAAGCACGGAATCCGATATTGACATGATCTGGATTAACGGAGAGAACTTTAAGACAGCAAAGGAAAATGATTATCTCTATGGTCCGTTTACAGCGGATTTGCCGAATTTTAAGGAGTATATCAATCAGGATGATCCGGAAACCAAGGCGGACTTCTCTTATCCGATTGACGGCTATGAAGCGCCCTATGGCAAAGCACAGCTTGTTTTATACGGAGACAGCAAGGTTGGAGAGTTCCCGAAGAATACCGCGGAGCTTTTGGAATTTGCAAAGGCCAACCCCGGAAAGATTACGTATCCGGCACTTCCCGACTTTACCGGTTCCGCCTTCGTCCGCAATGTAATCTATGATATTGTGGGAGTAGAGCAGTTCCAGACCGTTAAGGAAGATAAGGAAGCGGTAAGAGAACTTGTTAAGCCGGCAATGGAGTACTTGAAGGAGCTTGCTCCTATCTTTGGAAAGAAGGAAAGACTTATCCGGAGTCCGCACCGACGATGATGAATATGTACTCCGACGGAGAACTCATCATGGGCATGAGCTATTCCGCATATATCGTAGCAAACGGCATCAAGGACGGAAGCTTCTCCCCTGATACGAAGACCTTCCTTTTCGACAAGGGAACAATCGGAAACACGAACTACATTGCTATCTCCAAGAATGCAAAGCACAGAGCTGCCGCTGAAGTGGCAATCAATGCGATGATGGCTCCGGAAGTACAGTTAAACCGCTATGAGACTTTAAAGACCATTCCGGTACTCGACAATGCCAAACTTTCGAAAGAGATGCAGGAGGAGTTTTCCAAGGTGGATCTCGGAGAGGGTGTTCTTCCGCAGAGCGAGCTTTTAAACAAGCGCCTTCCGGAAATGCCTGCAGGACTGGTTCCGATTATCGAGGAAATCTGGCAGGAAGAAGTAGTAGGACAGTAAGATGAAAAAGAATTTCTCCTTTCTGTATCTCTTGCCTCAGATTTTCTTTACACTGCTTTTTCTACTGGCTTTGTTTTGGGGTCTTTGGGAAAGTTTTACTGTAGAGGGACATGGGAGTATTGCGCATTATAAGGAGATTTTTACTAGAGGGGATACGCTCCCCTCTATTTTCTATACATTACGGATTTCCTTTTTATCCTCCCTTTTTACGCTCCTTCTTGCGATTCTTTGTTCTTTTCTGATTTTACATTTTTCGGAAAATTGGGACAGGTTAAAGTCGATATTACAGCTTGCGATTATTATGCCGCATAGCTTGGTAGCGCTTTTTCTGCTCTTTTTCCTTTCGCAAAACGGATTTATGGCAAGGATTTTTTATGCGTTAAAACTGATTTCCGACCAAAGTGCTTTTCCGGAGTTCGTCTATGACCGTTTTGGAGTCGGTGTGATCCTTGGTTACATCTGGAAGGAATTACCCTTTATGCTTTTTTTCGCTTTACCGCTCGCCTATTCGGTGGACGGAAAGTTGGGAGAAGCCGCGAGAACAATGGGAGCGAGTCCCTTATACAGCTTCTTTTTTATAACGCTGCCTTTATCGATTCGGCAATATCTTGCGGCTTTTTTTATTATTTTCTCCTTTTCCTTCGGAAGCTTTGATCTTCCCTATCTTCTTGGAAATACAACGGAGAGGGCCCTTAGCGTTCTGGCCTATCAGGAACTGCAAAGAGGATTTATGAATCGCCCGACTGCACTAAGCTATAACGGAATCATGCTCCTTTTTTCGCTCCTGCTTTCCTTCTTTTATTTCCGCTTTTTACCGAAGAAGAAAGGATAACTATGCTTGTAAAGAAAAATCCGGCGTATCAGCTGATACGCATATTGTTTCTGTTTTCGATTGTTTTTTTCCTTTTTTTGGTCCTTATTTTACTGAGCTTTTCCGAGCGCTACACATGGCCGGGGATACTCCCCGGAAACTACTCTTTGAGAGCGATTCGAAGTATTCTCTTTCAAAGAAAGGCTCTTTTTTTTAATTGCCTATTTAGTATCTTTTTTTCCGTCATGGTGTCTTTATGCACTATAATTGCTGCCTATTGCACCGCAAAATGGCAAAGTGAACACAAAGAGAGTAGCTTGCTTTCTTTTTGTATATTCCTTCCTTTTATGATTCCGTCTTCGGTTTTTGCCATGGGAGCACAGATTCTTTTTCTACGCCTTCCCTTTAAAAATGCCTACCTTTCGGTCTTTCTATCGCACGTGCTGTACAGCCTGCCGTATGCAACAACTTATCTTACGGAGGGAATGCGAAATAACATCAAACGCTTGGAGGAGCAGGGAAGAGTATTCGGGGCGAGCGGCTTCTATTTGCTGTTTAAGGTGACAATTCCCTTGCTCTTTCCCTACCTTATTCCCGCATTTATGATGTCCTTTATTCTTTCCATGAGCCAGTATATCTTAACGGTGCTTCTTGGTGGAGGGAAGCTGAAGACTTTAAGTCTTATTATGGTGCCCTTTATCCAGAGTGGAGAAAGAAATCTCGCAAGCGTTTACGGACTGCTCTTTTTACTGAGCAGTTTCCTGCTCTTTCTTCTTATGGAAATACTTTTGCGAGGCTTAAAAAGGAGGGAAATAGCATGTTAAAAATAGAAAATCTGAATGTATATTTGGAAGGGAGTTCTATTGTAAAGAACTGCTCCTTAGAAATAAAAAAAGGCGAAATCTTCAGTCTTCTCGGTGTCAGCGGTTGTGGGAAGAGTACCTTGATTAAAGCTGTACTGGGACTCATTCCGAGTTCTTCGGGGAGCGTTTTTCTGAACGGAAGAGATATAACTGCGCTTCCTCCCGAAAAAAGAGATTGTACGGTGGTTTTCCAGGACCTTCGTTTATTTCCGCACCTTACGGTTGGAGAAAACATTGCCTTTCCTCTGCATTTTCAAAAAAAGAACAAGACGGAAGAACGGAAAATAGTGGAAGAGCTTCTCTCTTGTAAGCCTCGAGGGTTTTTCGAGGAGGACGATAGAAAGTCTTTCCGGAGGACAGAAGCAGAGGGTGGCCATTGCGAGAGCACTTGCCCAGAATGCGGAACTGCTCCTTCTGGACGAGCCGTTTTCGTCTTTGGACCCGAATCTTCGAAAGGAAATGGGAGAGCTTCTCCTTCATTTGCGGGAGAAGAGAGGTCTTTCCGTTTTGCTTGTCACACATGACCATGAGGAAGCCCTGCGCCTTTCCGACCGAATTGCTTTAATGAAAGAGGGAGAAGTTCTGCAATGCGGAAGAGGAGAAGAGCTTTTCTATGCCCCGAAAACCGTCTATGCGGCAAAATTTATGGGGGAAGCCAACTTTATTTTAGGAAGGATGGACAGAGGAGAATTTAAGATGCCTTTTTTCCCTATTCTTAACGACGATCACTCGTGCACAGCGCCGTCTCTTGTTGTAGCGGACAAGCCGGACGGAGAGTACTATCTTTTCCTAAGAGAGAGACAGCTCAAGTTTCAGAAAGTGTCGGAAGCTCTGCAAAAATCAGATGCTCTACAAAAATCAGATGCGGAAGAGATGCCTTTTCCGGAAGAAGCAATCGATTCAAGGGAAAAAGCGCAAGCTTATAGCAGCGACTCTCTTTTTTATCCGATAAGCTCTCAGTGTATCGGAGACAGCTGGAGAGTTTTTTGGAAAAATGAAAACGGTCTTGTTCTTCACAATTTATCAGACAGACCTGAGGATTTAGAGCATGTTCCGTATAGGATGGTACTGCAAGCGGAAAAAGGGAGTTATTCTATTTTCTAAAGAAGAGGTTTTGGAGGACTAAAGGTGGAAACAGAAAAGATAGAAACAGAAAAGATAGAAACAGAAAAAATAGAAACAGAAAAAACGAAAATAGAAAAAATAGAAATACAAAAAATAGAAACAGAAAAAATGGAAATGCAAAATAGAGCAAGGCAAAACGAAAATAAGAGAAAAATTATTTTTTTGACTGCGACAATACCATGGGAATCCCGGGCTGTGATATGGATGACGGACTATGTCTCCTCTATCTTCTCGGAAGAGAGGACATCGAACTTCTGGCCGTCAGTGCAAGCTTTGGAAACAACCGGACCAAGGTCGTTTATGAAAATACAAGGACTATGCTTAGGGAAAGGAATAGAGAGGATATTCCCTTATGGCTTGGAGGATTAAAACCGGAAGACTGGGACTCGGAAAGCTCCCGAAATCTTGTAAAGCTTGCCAGAGCCTATCCGCATGAAATTGATTTGATTGTGACCGGCTCTCTAACGAATATTGCGGGAGCCTTTGTTTTGGATCCGGAATTCTTTTTAGTCTGATTAGGGGAATGTACTTTATGGGAGGAATTACCGCACCGCTCATTTTCGAAAAAAAGGAAATGAAGGAGCTCAATTTCTCCGTAGACTATAAGGCATCTACTCTCGTTCTCCAAAATGGAGAGAATCTTCATATCATTACGGGAAATGCCTGCCTCGCGGTTATGACCTCTTATTCCGATTTCAAAGAGAGACTTGAAAATTCAAGCATCGGCCAATATATTTTAAAGAAAGAGAGTGATTGGTTCGCCTATAACGACAGGGAGTACGGCATCAAAGGATTTTACAACTGGGATATGACGACCGTCCTCTATTATTTTTATCCGGAGCTTTTCCGGAAGAGTAAGAAAAACATTCTCATTACGGAAGAAAATTTGAAAACAGGCTTTCTGGAAGAGTATCTGGAAATAGGCTATCCGGAAGAAAAATCTGAAAGCGAGCTATCCGGAAGAAAAAAAGTTTTAGGAAGGGAACTTTACTTCGGAGAAATTAAGGAAAAAGAGGAGGTAAAGAGGAAGATGCTGGAGGCCTTTGCCTAGAACGGTAATATTTCAGAAAACCCTCTTTTATTCCGCTTTTCCATTCGATAAGAGTGGAAAAACAAATCGCAGCAAAAAAGAAGGAGAACAGTATGTCTACATTGCAATTCGTTTTCGGGGCAAGCGGGTCGGGTAAGACGGAGTTTTGTATTCGGAAGGCCTTGGAAGAGGCGGGGAAGGACTTAAATCACAATGTCTACTACCTCGTTCCGGAGCAGGATACTCTTGCCATGCAAAAAAGGATTGTAATGCATGAAAAAAACAAGGGAAAAGGAATTCTAAATCTTGATGTTTTGAGCTTCCAAAGGCTCTATTATGCAAGCTTCTCTCATGTGAACAAAAAAGTACCGAAGTCCCTCGATGAGATGGGGAAAATCATGGTGCTTTCCCTTGTTGCGGAAAAATTAAACCATTCCTCTTCTTTACAGTATTTTCGAGGAGAACTTGAGCATCTTGGTTTTTTGGAAGAATGTAAGTCTTTAATCTCCGAGTGCATGCAATATGACATTAGCCCGACAGACCTTCGTGATGCTGCTGAAAAGACGGAGAAGAAGCTCAGCAGGATGAAAATGCAAGACATAGCCCTTCTCTATGAGGGATTTTTACAATGGCTTTCCGAGCACCGAAAATTCACGGAGGAAGGCATTGCCGGTCTTGCTTTAGAGCAAATTGTAGAAGATCCGAGCCTTGAAAACGCCACTTTCATTCTGGACGGTTTCACCGGATTTACCCCTAGCCAGTTGCATTGTCTGGAACTGCTTTTTGAGAGAAAGAACAGCATTCTTATTTCTTTGGAGATTCGAAGTCGTGAAGAGGGAAATCTCTACGATAAGCATGATTCCTCCTCTCTGTTTTATCTGACCAAGGATGCAGTGGAGTCGGTTGAAAGTCTGGCTCATCAACTGAATGTGAAGCTGCTTCCCGCAGTGAACTTAAATCTCTATGACAGTATCAGCGGAGAGAAGAGAGAGGAAGGAGTGCCCTATCCCCGCTTTAGAGACATTCCCGTATTGCAGAAGATTTGTGATGATTTTGCTACGGGAAAGAGCTTTTCCTCTGTAGAGCAGGGAATTCTCCTTCGAGAGGCTCCGGATATTCAGAGAGAGGTCGAGGATGCAGGAGCCTACATTCATCATTTGGTAAAGGACAAGAGCTATCGTTATAGGGATATCTCCGTTATTATTCCGGATATAGAAAGCTATAGAGATATTCTTTTTAGCAGATGGAAGGATTTACAGATTCCATTTTTCTGGAAGAAGATATACAGCTTTTTGACTCTCCCTATGGGAAAAGTGATTCGTTCTGCACTTTTGCTTACGGAAAAGGATTTTCCTTTTTCGATTGCGTTTTCCGTTATCTTCGCTCCTTTCCCTATAGGGGAAAAGAGGCTGAAAGTTTACTTGATGAGTGGGAGAACATTGCCAGAGCAAGAGGACTAAAAGGGAAAAAAGCCTTTCAGTCCTTACTGGATATTCCTGCAGTTGTAAAGGATGGAACTGCAGGCGGAGAAAATGTCCGTGAGAAGAAATCAACTGTCGGTGAAGATTCGACTGATGACAAAGAGCAGACTGATGACAAAGACTTGACTTCCGTAAAAGAGATGAACGTGCTTAAAGAGCAGTATAGCGTAGAGATAAAAGTATTGTGTCAGGACTTGGAATTTCTCTTTCATTTTTATGAGGAAAATGCCGATGCCTCTCTCTTAAAGGAACGAATGGACTGTCTTTTTCGTCTTTTGCAAAATATCGATTTGGCGGAAAGGGTGGAAGAATCCCTTTCTTTCTTAGATGCGGAAGGCATGGAAAACAGACGGGAAAGCTATCACAGAAGCATAGAAGAAATCCATGAAATCATGGATAGAATGAGAGAAAGCCTGGGGGAGATTCCTGTTTCTAAAAAATCCTTTGCCCTGCTTTTTGACCTTGCTTTCTCCGTAGAAAAGTTAAGACAGATTCCCGCAACTCTTGATCAGCTGGTTGTAGGAGATTTAAGACGGTCTCGCTTTCACAATCCGAAAGCCTTTTTATTTCTCGGTCTAAACTCCGAGTTTCTTCCGGCCCCCCCCGGAAGCAAGAATATTCTCAGTGAAAAGGAAAGAGAGTTCCTAAGAGATAAAGGCTATCGTCTATCTCCTTTAGCTTGGGAAGAAGGTTATATTGAGAAATACTATGTATATAAGGCCTTTCTAACGCCGAGTCAGGAGCTTTACTTGTCCTATCCCCGCGCGTTACGAGACGGAAAAAGCGGTAAGCCAAGCTCCTATATTTTAGAATTAAAAGAGCTGTTTCCGTGGCTGAAAGCTTCCTATTCCTTAAGGAAAAAAAGAGATTTACAATGAAAAAGAAAGCAAGGGAGGAACTGGCGAGAGAACTTCCTGCAATGTGTAAGAAGAGTATTTTCCAAGAAAAGGCTTGAACTGGAACACCGTTTTAAGACGGAAGCCTTCAGTTTATTGCATTACCTTTGGAATAAGGAAGAATACCGTGAGAAGGTAGAGAAGCTGCTGGATGCCTTATTCTTTGAAAATAGAAAAGAAGCTCTTTCGACAGAACTCAGTAAAGCTTTGTATGGAGAAACCATAAAAGGCTCCGTAACCAGAATGGAGCTTTTCACTGCCTGTCCTTTTGCCCATTTCTTGCAATACGGATTAAAACTGAAAGAAAGAAAAACAAAGGAAGTACAGGCCTTTGACATTGGAAACCTTTACCACAAGATGGTAGAGCTTTTCTTTAAACGAATGCTAAAAAGCGGAAATGATGCGGAATTCTTTGGAGAAAAGCTGGAGAAGATTCTGAAAGAGGTGATTGAAGAGAGTATGCTGGACCCTCAATTTGCCGTTTTTCAGGAAGGGGGACGGAATCAGTATCTGCTTCGAAAGCTTTCACAAAATGGAAAAAGGATTCTTTGGGCTTTGGGAAAACAACTTCTTGCAGGGGATTTACGACCTAAAGCGATAGAACAGGACTTTTATTTTGAAGAAGACGGATTAAGTCTCAGGGGAAGAATTGACAGAGTGGACAGCTTTCTTACGGAGGACCAAAAGACTCTTTTCTTAAAGGTTCTTGACTACAAGAGTGGAAAAAAGGACTTTTCCTTAAAGCGCCTGTTTGCAGGTCTTGATTTACAGCTTCCTTTATATATGGACTATGTACTGAGAGAAGAAGAAAAAAAACATAAAGATATGGAGATTCTTCCTTCTGCCATGTTTTATTTTACGATGGATAATCCTGCCCTTCCTTACGATCCGGAGAAGGATGCAGAAAAGGAACGCCTAAAGGCTTTAAAGCCGAAGGGACTTGTCAATATTTCTGAGGAAAGCCTGTCCCATTTGGAAAAGCTGGATGCCGGAGAAAGTCTATGTCTTCCTGTTCAGGTGAAAAACGGAGCGGTAGAAGAAAAGGGCGCTGCGGTTTCCAAGGAAAAGTTTGACGCCCTTCTTTCCTATGCAAAGAAGAAAATGCGGGAAGAGCATAGAAGGATTAAAGCGGGAGAAAAAGACATTTTTCCCATGGAAGAGGGAAATGAGCAGACAGCTTGCTCCTACTGTCCCTATCACAGCATCTGCGGCTTTGATGAAAAATATCCCGAACTTCCGCTATCGTCGATTGGAAGATAAGACGGAAGAAGAATTTTGGACGGAAATTCTAAAAAGATGCAGAAGTGAAAATGAAAGAGGAAGGGAAAAACAGAAGCTAAAGCGGAACAAGATTCGGATGCAAAAAAAGGGACGGAAGCGGAAAAGAAAGCAGAGAGAAAGGGGGATGAGTAAGATGCCAAGGTGGACAGAAGAACAGCAAAGTGTAATTTCTCATCGTGATGGGAATCTCTTGGTTTCCGCAGCGGCAGGTTCAGGAAAAACGGCGGTACTCGTAGAGCATGTTATTGATCGCATCTTGGATAAGGACAATCCGATCAGCCTTTCCTCTCTTGTTTTAATGACCTTTACAGAAGCTGCAGCAGCGGAAATGAAGGAAAGAATTAAGTTAAGACTGACAGAGGTCTATAGTGAAACGAAGGACAGTTTTCTCCAAAGAGAAATAACACTTCTTTCTACAGCGAAAATCAGCACCATTGACTCTTTTTGTAAAAAACTCATTCAAGAAAATTACAGCAGTCTCGGAATAGAACCCAATTTTCGTATCGGAGAAGAGAATGAGCTTTCTCTCCTTCAGGAGGATATCATAGAAGAATTACTGGAGGAGGAATACAGTAAGAGCGAGGAGCGCTTTCCTCTCCTTTATGGATCAGTTTTCCAGCGGAAAACAGGATAAGGGCATACAGGAAATCATTTTAAAGCTCTATCGCCTTGCGACCTCGAACTCCTTCCCGGAAGAGTACTTAAAAAATCTGGAAAAGGATTCCGAAGTAAACTGGAAGGGATACCTTCTGCATCGTATACGAGCAAGTATTCTGGAATTAAAGAATATTCTTCGTGACGGCCTTTTGCTATGTGATGAAGAAGGCGGGCCGATGGAGTATAAGGAAAGATTGGAAGACGAGTATGAAACACTCTTGGCCCTTTCCGAGATAAAGAATGAGGAAGAACAGGGAGAAGTTCTTCATCTTCTCTTAAAAAACATACAGGCAATCGAATTCGGGCGTTTAAAGAATTCCAAGGCGGAACGAAAGGACGAGGTCAAGGCAAAACGAGACCTTGTGAAGGCGGTAATTCAAAACTGGCAGAAGAATTACAGCATTTTACCGGAAGATATAGAAGATAAAATGGAAACAGAGGGAAGAAAACGATTGCAGGAAGCGATTCGTTTAAGTCTTCTCTTTTTGGAGCGATATCAGGAGGAAAAGCGGGAAAGAAATATCCTGGATTTTTCTGATTTGGAGCACTTTGCACTGAAACTCCTTTATGAGGACCAGGAGGGTGAAAAAGTATACAGCGCCATAGCAAATGAACTTGCAGGGGAGCTTTCAGAGATTCTTGTGGATGAGTATCAGGACTCCAATATGGTGCAGGAATATATTGTAAAAGCGCTTTCCCAAGAGCGTTTTTCTACGGGAAATGTCTTTCAGGTAGGAGATGTGAAGCAAAGCATCTACCGTTTCCGATTGGCAAGACCGGAGCTTTTCCTTGTAAAGTATTATGATGAAACTTATCCAAAGATTTTTTTGCAGAAGAATTTCCGTTCTTTTAAGGGAGTTATTGATGTCGTCAACGCCTGCTTCTATAAAATCATGAAAAAGGACTTGGGTGGTATAGAGTATGACAGAGAAAGCAGTCTTTCTTAGGAAGAGAGGAAAAAGAGGGGGTAGACGATCAAGCAGAGCTTCTTCTAACGGAAACGGAAGATTCCGAAGAAAGCGCTCTTAAGCTGGAATGCAGGATGATTGCACAGAAAATCAAGGAATTGCATCATCAGGGAATAGAATATAAAGATATGGTGATTCTTCTTCGTTCTCCCAAAAAATCCGCAAAGGATATGGTGGAAGTATTTACGGAGGAAGGGATCCCCTCTTTTGCAGAGAGTGCAGGCGGATACTATTCTCAGCTCGAGGTGGAAACGCTGTTGTCCATGCTTTCCGTGATTGACAATCCGAAGCAGGATATCGCTCTTGCGGCAGTGCTTCGCTCTCCTATGTACTCCTTTACGGATGAAGAACTTAGCTTTCTTACTATAAAATACGGCAGTCTGGTCTCTGCTTTTGCTTGTTTTTCGGAAGAAAAGAAAAATTCTTCCATGGAAGTAGGGAGAAACTCTTCCTCGGAAGGAGAAGAAAAAGGTAGCGAATCGGCTCATAATCCGAAAGAAAGTGGAATCGGCAAAAATAAAGCGGATTATCCTTCTGAATTGGATGGAAAATGGGAGCATTTTTGCCGGAGTCTGGAAAGATATCGAATTTTATCCAGAAATCTACGCATCCATGAACTCTTGTATATGCTTTATGAGGAAAGCTCCTACTATCTTTATGTCCAGAGCCTTCCCATGGGAGAAAAGAGAAAGGCGAATCTGGACCGATTGATTGATGATGCGAAGAAATTCGAAAAAGGAAGCTATAGCGGTTTGTTCCATTTTATCCGCTATATTGAAAAAGCGAGAAAGAAGGATTATGACGAGGGAGAAGCGAGTGTTTATTCGGAAAACGACAATCTTCTTCGCATTATGTCCATTCATCACTCCAAGGGCTTGCAGTTTAAGGTGGTTTTTCTTTCCCTATTGCAAAAGAGCTTTAACAAGATGGATAGCAGGGAAACCATCCTTCTTGATGAGCAACTTGGCATGGCCTCGGATTATATTGATTTGGAGGAGAGGATAAAATATACTTCATTACATAGAACGGCTATTAAAGAGAAAATCAATGAAGAGAATCTGGGAGAGGAGCTTCGGCTTCTCTATGTTGCAATGACAAGAGCTGAGGAAAAGCTGATTATGACGGCAAGCTGCAGCAGCTTTTCCAAGCTGGAAAAAAAGTTTGCCGCTAAGCAGGATTTAAGTATAGAGGACTTAAGGGGAGCAAACTCTTATTTGGATTTTCTTATGCTGGCATTTTCTAAGGTGATTTCAGGGACTGGAGCATTCTCCTTTGAAACTTAGTCTGCTCACGCAGGAAACAATAAAGGATGAAGCAGAAAAGGAGAAAGAAGAAGCGATAGACGTTGAAAAGGCACTTTACCAATTTTTGCGGAGTCCAAAAGAAAAGACGATAGAGGAAGAATGCTGGGACAAGGATTTTCATTATGTTTACCCACATGAAGAGAGTACACATCTTTATCCGAAATATGCGGTATCCCTTTTGAAGGAAGAAGCGATGGAGAAGCTTAAGGAGGAGATGCGCTCGCTTGAAAAGAAAGAGCAAACGGAAGTGATTCAAATTCAAGAACTTCCGAATGAAGATACGGAATTTCATTCTTATTCCGAGAAAAAAGAGAAAAGCCGCGGGGCACGGATTGGAGACAGCTTTCACCATGCTTTGGCTTTATTTGACTATAATAAGGGATTAGAACAGCTTCCGGATATATTGGAAGAAGAGGAGCTGGAACTCATTCATAGAGGCAAACTGGAAAAATATTTAGCATCTCCCTTGGGCATCAAAATGAAAGAAGCTTTTCGAGAGAAGCGACTGTTCCGCGAAAAACATTTTATGCAGGCACTTCCTTATAAGGAGCTTTTCCAAAAGGGGGAGGAAAGAGAAGAGGTTCTCCTGCAAGGAATCATTGATGCTTTTATTGTTGAAGAGGACGGGATAATCCTTGTTGACTATAAAACCGATCGGGTAGGGAACGCAGCGGAGCTTGTCGAGCGTTACAGAAAGCAGATGGAACTATATAGTGCGGCATTGGAAGCTATAATAGGGATAAAAGTGAAAAGAAGGGTGCTCTATTCTTTTGCTCTCGGAAAAGAAGTAGAGCTGTGATTTACGGGTGGATTGTGTAACAAGGGTATTTTCTTTTTCATTTTATTTTGATAAAATGAAAAGCTCAAGTTATACAATCCAAATTTATTTTTTGTACTAAGGTATATTTCGCCGATATAATCGGCAGTTTTTATCTGTAAAATATTGCTCCTCTTTCAGATTCGAAATCATTCTTTGTAAGGAAAAGGATCTCCCTAGTTCAATTATCGATTCATTTCTATCTAAACCGGAAAGAAATCAGGAAACTGAGAAGAATCAAGAGCAAAGCATTATCTAATGCTGTATTTTTGCCGATAAAATAGAGTACTTGAAGGAGTGAGTAGAGTAAAGATGGAAGGAACAGAGGAGAATAATTCCATGGATGAAATGAACAGGGAAGCCGGTGAGTCTGTAACAGCGGAAAAGAAAAGAAGGGGACGACCCAAGAAAGCGGAGACGGCAGAGCTTGTTTCTGCAGAATCCACTTTGGAAAAAGAAGTGAAAAAGAGTAGTAAAGGCAGCCGGAACAAAGAAATCAACCGTGAAGAAAACAACGGCTAAGTCTAAGGATGGTTCTGAAGAGGATAAAGGAGCTTCTACAAAAGCTCATCCAAGTTCGGAAAAAGAGACGGAAAAGCCGGAAAAACAGAAGGAAAAACCGGAAAAAAAGAAGGAGAGTTCGATAAAAGCGAAAACGGTAGCTGTCAAAAAGAAGGAATCATCTGTTCAAGAAACTTCTCTGTCCATAGATGAAACAGAGCTTCCTACAGAAACTTCTACTGAGGAGAAAGTAGAGTTGAGCTCCGAAGCTAATCTTTCTCCCATTTCTACAAAGATGGCAGTTGAAGAAAACTTCGCTTCCTATTCTGCGGAAAATCTTCCGCTTCAGACCCCCAAAGAGGAATCCGTCAAAAAAGAAGGACCGAGAGATGCCGATGCAAGGGCTGTTCACGGTATTTTGGAAATCATGCCGGAAGGCTACGGTTTTATCCGTTCGGAGAATTTTCTTCCGGGAGACCAGGATGTCTATGTAAACAATCTGATGATTCGCCGTTTTCATCTGAAGACGGGAGATATGCTTTACGGCTATGCCAAGTCCAGAAATCCGCAAGAACGTTACAGTGCATTGCTTTACATTGAAAGAGTCAAATTCACTTCCCCTTTCCGCAATTTTCGGTCGTTCCGATTTCGACAAGCTGACTCCTATCTTTCCGGATGAGCGTATTCCCATGGAAAGAGAAGGAAAGCGTGTTTCCACCTCACTTCGGGTCTTGGATCTCTTAGCTCCGATTGGAAAAGGACAGAGAGGAATGATTGTTTCTCCTCCTAAGGCCGGAAAAACCACTTTGCTAAAGCAGATTGCACAGTCTATTTTGAAAAATGAACCCGATATGACTCTTATGATTCTTCTGATTGACGAGAGGCCGGAAGAAGTAACGGATATGATGGAAGAAGTAGTGGGAGATAAGGTACAGGTTATTTATTCCACCTTTGATGAACTTCCGGAACATCATAAGAGAGTAGCGGAGATGACCATCGAAAGAGCAAAGCGTCTGGTTGAACAGGGACAGGATGTGTGTATCCTTTTAGACAGTATTACAAGGCTGGCAAGAGCCTATAATCTGATTGTTCCTTCTTCCGGAAAGATTCTCTCCGGCGGTATGGATTCAGCGGCACTGCATATGCCGAAGCGTTTCTTCGGCGCGGCAAGAAATATCCGTGAGGGCGGAAGTCTTACCATTTTGGCCACTGCTTTGGTGGATACCGGATCCCGTATGGATGATGTGATTTATGAGGAATTTAAGGGAACGGGCAATATGGAACTGGTATTGAATCGTGAACTGCAGGAAAGACGCATTTTCCCGGCAATCGATATTCAAAAATCCGGCACCAGAAGGGATGACCTTTTGCTTAGTCCGTTAGAGAAGGATGCGGCAGATTTTTTACATCGTGAACTTTCCTCTGATAAAAAGAGCGCTGTGGAAGACACTTTGTCTCTTTTTGACAGAACCCTAAACAACATTAAGCTTTGCGAAACTCTGGTAAGGGGAAGAAGCATAAGTTCCATGGACAGACCTTCTACGGAACGAAATGAGAATGTCTACGTTCGAGTCAATAAGAAAAATTTTTAAAAATAAATGTAACCTTTACAGATATCCTCTGTCTCTATATATGTGGATAAGAAAATGGATCCACAGAAAGAGCGGCTTACCCGCTTGTTAGAGATGGAGGATAAAAAAATGAAAAAAAACACTTTAACTGAAAAGAATGCTTTATGGAAGAAGGCAGCTGTCCTTTCCCTTTCCATTCTCATGGGGGCATCCATGATGGCATGTGGAGCTAAGGGCGGAAGCAGTGCTTCTGAGAAGAATACAACTGTGGCTGCCTCCGAGACTGCAAAGGAAACAGAAAAAGCGGAAGAAAAGAAAACGGATGGGGAAGAATTGAAGGGTAAGATTTCCGAAATCAAAGACTTCATGTTTACCGTAACCACGGAGGATGGAAAGTCCTATGCACTAAGCTTTGACAAAAAGCCGGAGGGACTTAGCGAGGTAAAGGACGGAGATGAAGTTGTTGTACATTACACCGGAGAACTTTCCGAGGCAGATGCCTTCACAGGAGAAGTTCTTTCTGTAGAAAAAGCCTAATCTGTAGAAAAGTATAATCGGTTCACACTTCGGACAAAATTTTTTCTTATTCTCTTACATAAGAATGGAATGAAAATCAGAAAAAAATTTGTAGGTGAGTATGGAAGATCAACAGATCATAGATTTGTTTTTTTGCACGAAGTGAAGAGGGGATTCTCCGTTTGCAGGAGCAATATAAGGCGTACTGCGGAAAAATAGCAGGACAGATATTATCGCAAAAGGAAGATGTGGAAGAAATCCTTAACGATACCTGGCTAAGCGTCTGGAATGCAATTCCTCCGGAGAAACCCCTGTTTTTAAAGGCTTATTGTGCAAAAATTGTGAGAAATTTTGCGATTAATCGATTAAAGATGTTGCATGCTAAAAAGCGTGCGGGAAATGATTTTATAGAAAGTATAGACGAACTCGGAGAAGATATACAGCTTTCTATTAATAATGTAGAAGAGCATATCAATGAAGATGCTCTTGTTGCGGCTATCAATGCATTTCTCGGTGAACAAAAGAAAGAGAGTCGAGTTTTCTTTATTCGCCGATATTTTTATCATGAGGAGATTAAAGAGATAGCGGAGCGCTTTAATGCAAGCGAAAGTAAGGTGAAGGTGAGTCTTTATCGTATGAGAGATGCTTTAAAGAAGAAGCTGGAAAAAGAAGGGTTACTATGAAGGATTGGAAGCTGATAGATGCGATAGGAAAAATTGATGATCGTTTTATTCTGGAAGCCGATGAGGAAGCCGTGAAGAGCAAAACAAAGCTTTTTTCCTTCCACGGAAAGGAACTAAGAAAAGGAGTAAAACATCCTTTTATTAAGACTGCAGTTGCGGCTTGCCTTATGCTTTCCCTGATTCTTCCCAATGTTTCGGAACAAAGTGCATATGCACTACAGGCGATTCCGGGTCTTGGACGATATTTCCAGTTCATTACCCTTCGGAAGTATTCGTTTAATGACGGTAATCATTCTGCTAAGGTTCAGACTCCCTATCTTGCCGTGGATGGCTTGGATGCGGAAGGAGATGCCTTAAAGGAAGAGGAAGTGGTAGCCGGAGGAGCTGCGGAAAGTAAAGATTTGAGCCTTTCCGACAGTTCTGCTTTGGAAAAATCCGAAAAGGCGAATTCGGCGAAAAAGATCAATTTGGATATCGAGAAAAAGACGGAAGAGTGGATTCAAGAATTCAAGGAAGAACTGGCCGGCACCGAGTTTAAAAATCTGGATGTAAGCTCCGATTTGATTTTAAACTCCGAAGATTACTATGTTCTGTCCCTTTCCGTGTTAAAGCAAGAAGGAGATTCGGAAACCGTTCACCACTATTATACGGTAGATAAAAAAAGCGGAAAGCTCCTAAGCCTCCCGGAACTTTTTTCGGATAGGACAGATTATAAGAAAATACTCTCAGACGAAGTAAAAAGACAGATTAAAGAACATAACAGAAGTTCCGAAAACAAATACTTCGTCCGTGACGGCGAGGATAATGAGGGCTTTGAGGAAATTGGAGATGAGCAGAGCTTCTATATCAATGCGGATAATCAATTGGTTTTGGTCTTCCCCCAAGGAGAAGTAGCACCGATGTCTATGGGAGAAAGTCAATTTATTATGCCTAAGAGTATATGGCAGGAGAGCTAGGCTTATGATAGAATGGTATGCGGTAAATTTGACTTTGCATACTAAGGACGAAGAATGAAGTTCACAAAATACAGTATAGAGAATCGTTTATATGAAATGAAAAGTAAGCGAGCACGAATATGGCACAGGTTTACGGGAATCATAAAAACCGTAATCCTGTTCTGTTTCGTAGCTTCGCTTTTTATAGGTGTATCTTTTTCTTATGGCATGTTCAAAGGGATTTTGGATTCGGCACCGGATATTCAAAAAATTCATGTGGGACCGACTGCCTATGCTACGAAGATTTACGATAAAAAAGGAAATTTGATGTCGACTCTTGTTACGGAAGGCTCGAATAGAGAGAGGGTAACGTATGAGGAGCTTCCGAAGGATCTGATTAATGCTTTTGTTGCGATTGAGGATGAGCGCTTTTGGAGTCATAACGGAATCGATTTCCGTTCTATTATGCGTGCGGTAAAAGGTGTGGTTTCCGACGACAGTTCAGCCGGAGGAGGATCGACAATTACGCAGCAGCTTCTAAAAAAACAATGTTTTTCGGTGGAGGTCTTCACGAGGGAAAAATTTGAAAAAGTATGTTCGAAAGTTTCAGGAGCAGTACCTGGCTTTGGAACTGGAGGATCAGCCCGGATTAGAGAAGAAGCAGATCAAAAAAAGCATTCTGACCGAGTACTTAAACACCATTAATCTCGGGGCAAATACGCTTGGAGTGAAGGTTGCAGCAAGACGTTATTTTAATAAAGAGGTAAGCAACTTAAGTCTTTCGGAATCAACGGTAATTGCTGCCATTACCAAGAATCCTTCCGGCTTAAACCCGATTACGCATCCGGATAAAAATGCCGCAAGACGGAAGCAGGTTTTAAAAAATATGCTAAAGCAAGGCTATATCGATGAAACTCGCTATAATGAAGCCTTGGCGGATCCGGTATATGAGAGAATACAGAATGTGAATCTCTCGACTGGCGGAGAAGATAAACCGTATTCGTATTACACCGATGAACTGACGGAGCAGGTAGTGGATGCTTTTATGGAAAGGCTCAACTACTCTAAAGAAGATGCGACAAAGCTGCTTTATTCCGGCGGCTTAACGATTTATGCCAATCAGGACCCGGATTTACAGGCGATTGTGGATAAAGAAATCAATGATCCGGAGAATTACGATACGGCAAAATACTCGATTACCTGGCGCTATACCTTACAACATAAAGACGGCAGTATCGTCAATTTCAGTGAGAAGGATATTGCAAAATATTTAAAGGAAGGAAAAGGCATCAGTTTTAACGGCCTTTACAATTCTAAGGATCAGGCAAATAAAAGAATAGACGAATTTAAGGCAAAGGTTACGATCGACACCGATCGCATTCTCGGAGAAACGATAGACTATGTTTTGGAGCCTCAGGCCTCCTTTGTCTTAATGGATCCTCACAGCGGTGAAGTCCTGGCTTTGACGGGAGGAAGAGGCGAGAAAAAGCAGAGTAAGACTTTAAATCGTGCATCGAATGTGCTTCGTCAGCCCGGATCCACCTTTAAGGTCATAAGTTCCTTTGCTCCGGCAATTGATCTCTACGGTGCAACTCTTGCTTCTACCTACTATGATTCAGAGTACACAGTCGGAAAAAAGACTTTTAAGAACTGGTATTCGGGTGGATATCTTGGTTTCCAAAGCATTCGGGACGGTATAGTATACTCCTTAAATATCGTTGCGGTGCGTTGCCTTATGGAAACGGTAAAACCGGAGCGTGGCTATCAGTATGCAGAATCTCTGGGCATTACTTCTTTGGTAAAGGATGATGAAAATGCCGCGTTGGCGCTGGGGGGATTGACGCGCGGTGTTTCCAACCTGGAATTGACGCAGGCATATGGGGTCATTGCCAATGGAGGAAAATTACAAAAGGCTAAGTTTTTCTCTAAAATCATAGACCAGAACGGCAAGGTTTTAATTGATACCACAGAGGATGAGGCGACACAGGTTATGAAGGAAAGCACGGCATACCTCCTCACGGATGCAATGCGGGAATCTATGGAATCCAAGCGTGCTTTTGCTTCCGATGTTCGTGTCAGCTCAACCTCCACAAGAGCTCATTTTGACGGCATGAGTCAAGCCGGAAAATCCGGAACAACAAGCAATAACAGAGATATCTGGTTTGTCGGTTTTACACCATATTACCTTGCCGGAGTCTGGGGTGGTTGTGATGAAAATCAGGTCTTAAAGGATGCAGGAAGTGGAGAATATAACGGAGGAACCGGCTTCCATAAGGATATTTGGCGGAAAATCATGGCAAAGATTCATGAAGGAAAGGCCGATATCGGCTTCGAAAAACCGGATAGCATTGTGGAAGAGAAGGTCTGCCGAAAGTCCGGACTCCTTCCAACTTCCGGTTGCTACAATGACTACAGAGGAAGTGCAGTGATTACAGAGCTCTTTGCAAGAGGCACTGTACCCACAGAAAAGTGTGACTATCATACCTCTTGGGGAGCTATGCTTGTTCCGGAGAACTTAAGAGATTTGGATACGGATGACCATTACTATCGCTATCAGCCTGAAGAGACAGAGGAAGAAGGCGGCGATGAAGAGGAAAACTTGAGTAACGGAAGAGTCATCATTTCCGAACAGGGACCCGGAATAAAGAAAAGGTCCTTCTAACTAATAAAAGATAGTTTAGAACAGGACTCCATAGTTATTTTTCCATATCGTTTAGAGGTGAAATGAAGTTTATTAATGAATGCTTTTTTGGAGAGATAGAAGTGAAAAAGTCCGGATTTTATGCCGGGCTTTTTCCGCTGGAAAAAGAAGAGGATGTAGAGCACTATCTTGAAGAGTGCAAGAAAAAATACAGAGAAGCAAGACATCACTGCTATGCCTATATCTTTCTGGAAGAGAGGGAAGGAATCGTTCAGGAACATAAAAAGCAGAGCGATGACGGAGAGCCCGCAAAGACCGCCGGCATGCCTATTTTGCAAAGAATGGAAGGACTTAAGCTGAAAAATGCGCTTCTTGTGGTAAGCAGAATTTTTGGCGGAACACTGCTTGGTACGGGAGGACTTTCCCGTGCCTACTCTGATGCGGCAAAAAACGCATTGGATAAGGCGATTTTTTTGGAACGGATAGAGGGTAGAGAGCTGGAACTGCAGATTCCTTATACTCTTCTTGGAAAACTGGAATACAGCTTTACGGAGCAGGAAATTCCTATTTTAGATAAGCAATTCACGGAAAATGTAGTCCTTAAAATACGGGTAAAGGAAGAGAAATACTCGGATTTTGAAAAGCAGATTCGAGAGTATGGGACGCAGGTGGTTTTCCTTGCAATAAAAAAATGCCGGTGGTATACTCGATAAGTTAAAGCGGAAAGTAAATAAAGCATAATTTTGTTGCAGTTTAAGTATATTCGATTTAGTTCAGGAAGTGAAAATTCATGTTAAAGAAGAGAAGATGTTCGTAATGTAGCTATTATTGCCCATGTTGACCATGGCAAGACCACCCTTGTGGATGAGCTTTTAAAGCAGTCCGGTGTATTTCGTGATAACCAGGACATCGGTGTTCGTGTAATGGATTCAAACCCGATTGAACGGGAAAGAGGTATTACGATTTTAGCGAAGAATACTGCAGTAAGCTATAACGGGGTAAAGATTAATATTGTCGATACACCGGGACACGCGGATTTCGGCGGCGAGGTTGAGAGAATTTTAAAAATGGTGGATGGTGCCATATTACTGGTTGATGCCTTTGAAGGACCGATGCCGCAAACCCGTTTTGTATTGCAGAGAGCTTTAGAGCTTCGTCTTCCTGTTCTTGTCGTAGTCAATAAGATTGATAAGCCGCAGGCTCGCCCCACTGATGTAGTGGACGAGGTTTTAGAACTGATGCTCGACTTAAATGCTTCCGATGAGCAGCTCGACTGTCCGTTTCTTTTTGCTTCCTCTAAGAACGGTTATGCCAAAAAAAGAAATTGGAAGATCCGGATGTGGATATGAAACCGCTTTTTGAGAGCATCATCGACTTTATTCCGGCACCGGAGGGAGACCCGGATGAGGAAACGCAGTTTCTCGTTTCCACGATTGATTACAATGAGTTTGTAGGAAGAATCGGAATCGGTAAGGTGGAGAACGGAAAAATCAAGGTAAACCAGGATGCCTTGGTGGTGAATCATCATAATCCGGACAAGCGAAAGAAAGTACGTATCACGAAGCTTTATTCCTTTGACGGCTTAAAGAGAGTGGATGTGGAAGAGGCTTCCTTCGGAGATATCGTGGCAGTATCCGGTATTGAAGACCTTCATGTGGGAGATACCATTTGTACGGAGAAGAATCCTGCTCCGCTTCCTTTCCAGAAGATCTCGGAGCCGACGATTTCCATGGACTTTATGGTAAATGATTCTCCGCTTGCAGGAACGGAAGGGAAGTATGTCACTTCCCGCCATATCCGAGACAGGCTTTTTAGAGAGCTGAATACAGACGTTTCCCTTCGTGTAGAAGAGACCGAATCCGCAGATTGCTTTAAGGTTTCCGGACGCGGAGAGTTGCATCTTTCCGTTTTGGTAGAGACCATGCGTAGAGAGGGATTTGAATTTGCGGTTTCCAAGGCAGAGGTTATTTATAAGACGGACGAGTCAGGAAAACAGCTGGAGCCGATGGAGATTGCATACATTGATGTTCCGGAAGAGGCTACCGGCGCGGTAATACAGAAATTAACCCAGAGAAAGGGCACCTTAAACGGGATGAGTCCTTTGGCATCCGGGTATACAAGACTTGAGTTTGAAATTCCTTCTCGCGGACTCATCGGTTACCGAGGAGAGTTCCTAACCGATACAAAAGGAAATGGAATTTTAAATACGGAATTTGAAGGCTATGGTGATTACAGAGGAGACTTAAACTACCGTCACCAGGGCTCCTTAATCGCCTTTGAGCAAGGTGAGGCGGTGACCTATGGTCTTTTCCAGGCACAGAACAGAGGAATACTCTTTATCGGACCGGGAGAAAAGGTCTACAGCGGCATGGTTATCGGGCAGAGTCCGAAGTCGGAGGATATTGAGTTAAATGTTTGTAAGACAAAGCACTTAAGTAATACGAGAACCTCCAGCTCCGATGAGGCATTAAAGCTGGTTCCGAAGAAGATTATGTCGTTAGAGCAGTGTATTGACTTTATTGATACGGATGAGCTTTTAGAAGTAACTCCCGAGAATCTGCGCATCCGTAAGAAGATTCTGGATCCTACGGCAAGAAAGCGTGCCGGTTTTAATAGAAAGTAAGACAGGGTCGGTCGTCAAGGGAAATAGAGTCATCAAGAGTAAGACAGATTTATCAAGAGTAAGATAGGGTGAGAAAAAGTAAGACGAGACGGACAATAGTAAGCGAGGTGAGTTATGGCTTTATTTAAGGGGGCGGGAGTAGCGCTGGTTACTCCTATGCATGAGGATGGAACGGTCAATTTTGAAGTTTTGGAGTCAATTATAGAAGAGCAGATTCTTGGCGATACGGATGCGATTATCTCTGTGGGAACCACAGGAGAAGCGGCAACATTAACGGAAGAGGAGCATATAGAAGTTATTGCTCATACCGTGAAAGTTGTAAATCACCGTATTCCTGTTATTGCCGGTACCGGATCAAACTGTACGGATTCCGCTATTTACCTTTCCAAGAAGGCGGAAGAAGTTGGAGCGGACGGTCTTCTTTTGGTTACACCGTATTACAATAAAGCAACCCAAAATGGACTTTATCAGCATTTTAAAGCAATTGCGGAGTCTGTATCCATTCCCGCCATTCTCTACAATGTTCCGGGAAGAACAGGCGTGAGTATTGAGGCCAAAACGATGGCGGCATTGTATCATGATGTGGAAAATATTATTGGTGTAAAGGATGCAGGAGGAGATGTCGGAAAGGCCTTGGACTTAATGCGTATAGTGGATGAGGATTTCTGCCTTTATTCCGGAGAGGACGGCTTGATTCTTCCGATTCTTGCAGCCGGCGGAGTCGGTGTTATTTCCGTTTTATCGAATGTGGCACCGAAGGAAACGCATGAAATCTGTGCAAAGTGGTTTTCCGGAGATATAGAAGCTGCAAGAAAAGAACAACTGCGGGCTTTACCGTTAATTCATGCTTTGTTTAGTGAAGTAAATCCTATTCCGGTAAAGGCGGCTATGAATTTACAGGGAAAGAATGTTGGATCGCTTCGTCTGCCCCTGACAGAAATGGAAAAAGAACATAGGGAAGTCTTAAAAGAAGAAATGATTCGTTACGGTATTTTGAAATAGAAAAGTATAGCTTGCGAAAAAGAGAAGAAACTCTTAGAGTGATGAGGGGATTTTCTTTTTCGCAGCTTTTTTTCTTTTATAGAGTAAAGGAGAGGGATATGAAGATACTTTTACATGGTGCATCCGGTGTTATGGGGATGAATGTTATAGATGTGGCAAAAAATACGAAGGATTGTGTCATTACTTCCGGAGTAGATGCCAATGCGAATACAAAGGATTTCGGTTTTCCGCTTTATCAAGATATTTACAAAGTGGAAGAGGATTTTGATGTAATTATTGATTTTTCCGTTAGAGAAGCGGTTGACAGACTTCTTGACTATGCGGTGGAGAAAAAGAAGGCTCTTGTATTATGTACAACGGGACTTTCCGAGGAGCAAGAGAAGAAGATAGAGGAGGCATCCAAACACATCCCTATTTTGCAGTCCGGTAATATGTCTCTAGGCGTTAACCTCTTAGAGGAGCTTATTCGTATCGCTGCAGCAAAGTTGTATAGGGAAGGCTTCGATGTTGAAATTGTGGAAGCGCACCACAGAAGGAAAAAAGATGCGCCGAGCGGAACCGCACTTATGCTGGAAAGCGGTTGAAGAGGGAATCGGTGAAGCACTGAATAAGGTCTATGATAGAGAAGAAAGGCATCAGGTCAGAGATAGGCAGGAAATTGGCATGCTCTCCTTAAGAGGAGGAACAATTCCGGGAATTCATGAGGTTATCTTCGCCGGAGAAGATGAGATTGTAAAAATTGAGCACACGGCCTACAGTCGGAAAATCTTTGCAAAGGGTGCAATCACAGCGGCATTTTTCCTTCAAGATAAAGCCCCGGGAAGATATGATATGGGCGCGGTTCTACGATAAGAAGCTTCCATAAAAAGGAATAGCCGGCATATTCGTAAAAGAATAGAGATTTTTGAATCCGAAATATGCAATAAGGATATGCTTGTATCAAGCATACAAAGTTCTACTCGAAAAGTTGTAAGAAAAAGGATGTTTATCAGTTCTACAAAATAGAAAGGAAAGAGGAATGGAAGCGTTTTCAAGCTATGAAAGTCCGTTATCCGGCAGATATGCGTCTCCCGAGATGCAGAAGATTTTTTCTCCGAGCTTTAAGTTTAAAACCTGGCGTAAGCTCTGGATTGCTCTTGCGGAAAGTGAGAAGGAGCTGGGACTTCCCATAACGGAGGAGCAGATTAAAGAACTTCGGGAAAATGCGGAAAATATCAATTACGAAGAAGCAAAACAAAGGGAAAAAGAGGTTCGACACGATGTGATGAGCCATGTTTATGCCTACGGTCTTCAGTGTCCGAAAGCAAAAGGAATTATTCATCTCGGAGCGACTTCCTGCTATGTAGGAGACAATACCGACTTAATTACGATGCGAGAGGGATTACGGCTGATTCGAAAGAAGCTCTTAAACTGTATGAATGTGCTTTCCGACTTTGCGATGAAATATAGGGCACTTCCTATGCTCGGATACACGCATTTTCAAGCGGCGCAGACCGTAACACTCGGAAAGAGGGCAAGTCTTTGGCTTCATGACTTATATCTCGACTTTTGTGAAATAGAAGAGTGTATCGCCTCCCTAAAGCTTTTAGGTTGTAAAGGGACTACCGGAACACAAGCTTCTTTCCTGGAACTTTTTGAAGGAGACCACGAAAAGTGCAAGGAGCTGGATCGTAAGATAGCAAAGAAAATGGGATTTTCCAAAGTCTATCCGGTATCGGGACAGACCTATTCCCGCAAGGTGGATTTTAGAGTGCTTTCCGTGCTTTCCGCCATTGCACAGTCCGCACATAAGTTCTCAAATGACCTAAGGCTTTTACAGCATTTAAAAGAGGTGGAAGAACCTTTTGAGAAGAAGCAGATAGGATCGAGTGCCATGGCTTATAAGAGAAATCCGATGCGGGCGGAGCGTATGGCGGCACTTTCGAACTTCATTTCTTCGGAAATCATGAATCCGAGCATTACTGCATCTACGCAGTGGTTTGAAAGAACGCTGGATGACTCGGCAAACAAGAGACTTTCCGTTCCGGAAGCCTTTCTTGCTTGTGACGGTTTACTCGATTTATATTATAATGTTGCTGAGAATCTCGTGGTCTATCCCAAGATGATTGAAAAGCATCTGCAACAGGAACTGCCCTTTATGGCAACGGAAAATATCCTGATGGACGCGGTAAAAAAGGGCGGAGACAGGCAGGAGCTTCACGAGCGAATCCGTATGCACTCCATGGAGGCCGGAAAGAGAGTGAAGGAAGAGGGGCTGGAGAATGATCTCTTGGAAAGAATTGTAAAGGATGATGCTTTTCCGCTTACAGAAGAAGATATACAGGGACTCATGAGAGGGGAGCTTTATATCGGACGTGCAAAGGAACAAGTGGAGGAATTTATTTCCGAGTACATTCAGCCTATTTTAGAGGAAAATAAAGAAGAGCTTAATCTATCTGTAGAGATTGCGCTGTAAAATCATGCTATAATTAAAGAATAGGAATTAATTGACTAAAGAAATTAAGTCAAAAAAAGGAAGCGGAAAAAGGAAATGGAGGAAGAATGAAAAGAATACTGGCAATAGGGATATTGTTGTTCATTTTTGTGACTTTGCTTCATTTTTCTTTATACTGCCTTTACGGGAGGAAGTAAGGAATCGCTTCTTGCCCATCTCTTTCTGCTCATGGTTGTACCCGCTGTTTTTTATGTATTGCAGTGGATAACCAATCTAATCAGAAGGGAATAAAAAAGAGATACGGTTTTTGAAAAGGAGTACAATAATAGTTTTTGTTAAGGCATCCTTTTTGAGGACAAAGACGTTTTGATAATAATGTATGACATAATAGGATAAGAACTTATACCGTTCTGAAAGAATATGTTCTGTAAAAAGATTTTGAAAGGGGAAATTTATGGTACAGGCAATAGTCGGTGCAAACTGGGGAGATGAAGGAAAAGGAAAGATCACGGATTATCTTGCAGAGAATGCAGACGTCGTAGTGCGTTTCCAAGGAGGTGCCAATGCAGGGCACACCATCATTAACGAATATGGCAGATTTTCTCTGCATCTTCTTCCAAGCGGAGTGTTTAATCCGAAGGTTACTTCCATCTTGGGAAACGGCGTGGCGCTGGATATTCAGAAGTTCTTAAAGGAGCTTCATGCTTTGGAGGAAGCCGGTGTACCGACACCGAAGATTTATATTTCCGACCGTGTACAGGTCTTGATGCCCTATCATATTTTACAGGATGAGTATGAAGAAGAAAGACTCGGGAAAAAGAGCTACGGATCAACCAAGTCCGGCATTGCCCCGTTTTTCTCCGATAAGTATGCGAAAAATAGGTCTGCAGGTCAACGAGCTGTATTACGATGATATTTTTAGAGGAGCAGCTGAAGAAGATTTTGGAGATTAAAAATGCCCTTTTTGAGAGCCTTTACGGAAAGAAAGGCCTTGACTACGATACCGTTCTTTCCGAGCTTAAGAAAGAGAGAGAGCTGATTCGCCCTTATCTTTGCGATACCTCCCTTTTCCTTAGAAAGGCAATCAAGGAAGGGAAGAAAATCCTCTTGGAGGGACAGCTCGGGACAATGAAGGATACCGATCACGGTATTTATCCGATGGTGACTTCCAGCCATACTTTGGCTTCTTTCGGTGCTGTAGGAGCGGGAATTCCACCCTATGCCATCAGCAGTGTGGTCTGTGTAACCAAGGCATATTCTTCCGCTGTAGGAGCGGGAGAGTTTGTTTCCGAAATCTTTGGAGACGAAGCGGAGGAGCTTAGAAAACGCGGAGGAGATAAGGGGGAGTACGGCGCAACAACAGGTCGTCCGAGAAGAGTCGGCTGGTATGATGCGGTAGCGTCCCGTTACGGCTGTGCTTTGCAGGGGGCAACCGAGGTAGCCTTAACGGTACTGGATCCTTTAGGCTACTTAGAAGAAATCCCGGTTTGCACCGCCTATGAGATTGACGGAAAGGAAGTAAAAGACTTTCCGGTTACCCCTCTGCTTCGTAAGGCTAAGCCGGTATATACCGTTCTTAAGGGCTGGCACTGTGATATTCGCGGAATCCGAAACTATGAGGAATTACCGAAGGAGTGTAAAGATTATATTGACTTTATTGAAAAGGAGCTTGAAGTACCGATTACCATGGTTTCCAATGGCCCGGAAAGACATGAAATGTTAAAGAGAACTCCGAAGATTTAGAAAGGAAAGCCTATGGCGCATTGTTCAAATTGCGGGGGAGAAGTACGATTTTCCATAGACAGTCAAGATCTGGAATGCGTGAACTGTAAAACGCATTTTGATCCGGCAACTTATAATAGAACTCCGGAAAGTTTGGAGCAAGAGGTATATAAAACGAAGCTTTTTACCTGTCCGAACTGTGGTGCGGAAATAGAGAGCTCAGACTTGTCCGTGACCGGTTTTTGTGCATATTGCGGTTCGGCAGTGGTTTTTAACAGTCGCATAAAGGAAGCGGAAAAGCCACAAAAGATTATCCCTTTTCAAATTTCGAAGGAAAAATGCAAAGACCTCTATCTGCAAAAGATTCGATCCTTTTACTATAGACAAAAGGACTTGGAGGATCCGGCCTACCTTGATCGCTTTGTAGGATTTTATCTTCCCTATTGGCTTTATAGTTATGAGTTTAATGGAGATTTTAGTTTAAAAGGAAACAGAAATTACACAAGCGGAAATTATGCCATTCATGAGGATTACAACCTTAGTGGTAACCTGCAGGGGGACGTGAAGGGAATTCCCTTTGATGCTTCTCTTCGTTTTGATGACGATATAGCCGGAGTTATTGCTCCGTTTTCGAAAGAGAAAATGAAGGACTTTTCCCCCAATTATCTCTTGGGCTTTTATAGTGAAATAGCGGATACCGAGTCCAAAACCTATGAGAAGGAAGCTTTTTCCATGCTGGGAGAAGAGATGGAAAGGACAATTCTTGGACCAAATGGTTTTAATAGACCGGATATTAAAGTCCAAGGAAAGTTCGATGCAAGTTGTCTTCATCATGAAATGACCGTTGATAGAGGAATGTTTCCCATATGGTTTTTAAGCTATAAAAAGAATGATCGTATTTCCTATGCCATTGTTAATGGAGAGACGGGGAAAGGTTTATTGTGATATCCCTATTGACGAAAAGAAATTTCACAAAAGTTCTTTGTTGATTGCGATTCCTATTTTCTTGGTTCTAAACCTGCTTTTCCAAATTTCTGCTGAGACTTTACCCATAATCACCCTCGTTCTTTCGGTTTTTCTGATTTTCCTATCTCAGGTTCAACTGCATAAGATTCGGGTGCGAGACAGGGAGGCGTTACGCTATAGCAGGAATAAACGACAGGAAGAAGAAAACAATACAGAGCAGAGCGGGACTTTTCGCGCATTACTTGCACTTATTATTTCCGTGTTGATTTTATTCTGGCATCCGGTCAGAGATGAGTACTACTATATTGCGGCAGTCTTATCTGCGGTGGCTTCCATCTTTTCTCTCAGACGAATGATTAAGAAGTTTAACCTTTTATCGACACGTTCCATCCCCGATTTTTTTGAGAAGAAGGAGGAGTGATGAAAAATAGTATTTTTAAAGTTCTGCTTCTTGCTTTCTGTATCAGTACTTTTATGATAGGAAAAAGCTATGCATTGGATCAATCCGCTTTTTTATCCTCGTCCGTTTATCAAAATTCGGACACGGGCTACACCGCTTATATAGATGATGAAGAAGATTTGCTAAGCAGCAGCGAAGAAGAGGAACTGCTTAAAAAACTGGTTCCCTTAACCCAGTACGGCAATGTGGCCTTTCTCTCCGGAAGAGGAGAGTATAGTGCGGCTGCTACGATTCGTGATTTTTACAATGAAGTATTTTATGGAAAGAGCGGTTTGATTTTCTTTATCGATATGGAAAATAGAGAGATTCGAATCCAGAGCGGCGGTGCATTTTATAGAACCATTTCCTCTGATGTAGCAAACAGCATTACGGACAATGTCTATGTCTTTGCTTCCAATGGAGATTACTATAGGACGGCTGCAGTGGCATTTTCACAAGTAAAGGCGAAGATGGAGGGACGCTTTGTGGCGACCCCGATGCGCTGGATCAGTAATTTTTTCCTAGCTATCTTTTTGGGACTTCTCTTTAACTTTACCATGCTCCTTATGACCTGGAAGCAGAATCGGGCAGATCCAAAGCGGTTCTTGGAGCCCTTCGTCCGAATATGATACTCGGTAATCGAGAGGTTATTATGACGAATCAAACGAAAGTCCGACTTAGTTCAAGCAGTAGCAGAAGAGGAGGGCAATCCGGAGGCGGATTTTCCGGAGGTGGAAGTTCCGGAGGCGGAGGATTTTCTTCAGGTGGTGGAGGACATCGTTTTTAGTTTGAAATGTAAGACTAAGGAAAAAAACTAAGGAAAAAAACTAAGAAAAAAAACTAAGAAAAAAAACTAAGGATAATGAAGAGGACTTGGATATAGTTCAAAGCTATAACCAAGTCCTGTTTTTTTGTATTTTTCAAAGGAAGGCTCTTTGCGCTATCCTATATCCAGTTCAGAAACTAGGGATAAATAAAACTATCCCGCGGCTCTTTCGGAAGTATTCTAAAGAGCATTTAAAAAGTAAGAGTAAAACAAAAAGGAAAAGTAAGGAGAAATATTTATGCAAACATCAGTTATCGGCTTCCCGAGAGTGGGAGAGTTAAGAGAACTCAAATTCGCAACAGAGAAGTTTTTTAAGGGCTTGGTATCCGAGCAGGAATTAGAGGCTCTTGCAAAAGACATTCGTAAAAAGCAGTGGCTGAAGATGCAGGAGAAGGAAGTGGATTTTATTCCTTCCAACGATTTTTCTTTTTATGATAACTTTTTGGATGCAGCCGTTCTTTTTAACATCATCCCGGAGCGTTACAGAGAGCTGTCCTTAAGTCCATTGGAAAAATACTTTGCAATGGCTAGAGGCTATAAGGGACCGGCAGGAGATGTGAAGGCACTTGCCATGAAGAAATGGTTCAATACGAACTATCACTACATGGTGGCGGAGATTTCCGATAAGGATGAGATTTCCCTTGCGGGTGATAAGCCCTTTAAGGAGTACGAAGAAGCGAAGGCCTTAGGAGTAGAGACTAAACCTGTGGTAATTGGACCATTTACCTTATTAAAGCTCCTTCGCTATACCGAGAAGAAGACGGAGAAAGATTTCCTGCATCAGGCGGTATCCGCGTACAAGGCTTATGTGGAAAAGTTTGTGTCTCTCGGTGCGAAGTGGCTGGCCTTTGATGAAGCTTACCTTGTGAGAGACTTGGATAAGGAAGATCTTGCGCTTTTCACTGCTTTATATCAGGAGATTCTTTCCGTAAAGGGTGAGACTAAGGTTTTGTTGCAGACCTATTTTGGGGATGTACGAGATGCTTATGAAAGTATTTTAGCCCTTCCCTTTCGACGGTATCGGTTTAGACTTCCTCGAAGGAAAAGAAACAAAGAATCTGGTAGCTAAGGGCTTCCCGAAGGATAAGCTCCTTTTTGCAGGACTTGTAAACGGAAAGAATATCTGGAGAAACCATTACGAGAAGACCATAGAGCAAGTAAAGGATTTGGAGGCTAAGGGTATTTCCGTAGTGCTTGGCACTTCCTGTTCCCTGCTTCATGTTCCCTATACCTTAGAAGGAGAAAATAAGCTCTCCGCAGAAGTAAAGAGACATTTCAGCTTTGCGGTAGAAAAGCTTTCCGAGCTTTTGGATTTAAAGAAGGTATTAAGCGGAAAAGCCGAGTCAAGCGTGTTAGAGGAAAATAAAGGCCTCTTTGCTTCTGTAAGACCGAACAGTGAAGACAAGGCGGTAAAGGAGCGTTGTGCAGCGATTACCGATGCAGATTATACAAGACTTCCCGCCTTTTCCGAGAGAGAAAAGATTCAAAAAGAAGAGTTTAAGCTTCCCCTCTTCCCGACAACGACAATCGGATCCTTCCCGCAGAGTGCGGATGTTCGTCAGAACAGAAATGCCTTTAAGAAGGGTGAGAAGACAAAGGAAGAGTACGTTGCTTTCAACAGAGAAAAGATTGCCGAATGGGTAAAGATTCAGGAAGACTTGGACCTCGATGTCTTGGTGCATGGTGAGTTCGAAAGAAACGACATGGTGGAGTACTTTGGAGAGCTCTTAAGCGGCTTCATATTCACTGAAAAGGCTTGGGTGCAATCCTACGGAACCCGTTGCGTGAAGCCGCCCATCATCTGGGGAGATGTTCGTAGACTCTCCGCTATGACGGTGGAATGGTCCACCTACGCACAGAGCTTAACTAAGCGCCCCATGAAGGGAATGCTGACAGGACCTGTAACCATCTTAAACTGGTCCTTCCCGAGAGAAGATATCAGCATTGCGGAAAGCACAAAGCAGATTGCCTTGGCCATTCGAGATGAGGTTTTGGACTTAGAGAAGAACGGCATCAAGATTATCCAGGTAGACGAAGCAGCTCTTAGAGAGAAGTTACCGCTTCGTAAGTCGGACTGGTACAGCGAGTATCTGGATTGGGCTATTCCCGCTTTCCGTCTGGTACACAGTGGATGTCAGGCAAATACCCAGATTCACACTCACATGTGTTACAGCGAGTTCACCGACATTATCCCTGCAATCGACAACATGGATGCAGATGTCATTTCCTTCGAGGCTTCCCGCTCCGACTTGCAGATTTTGGACTCCTTAAGAGAGAACCATTTCCGTACAGAGGTAGGACCCGGAGTATACGACATTCACTCGCCGAGAGTCCCTTCCGTTGAAGAGATTAAGGAAGCGTTGGAAAAGATGCTGAAGAAGATAGAAAAAGAGAAGTTATGGGTCAATCCGGACTGCGGTTTAAAGACCAGAGGAAGAGAAGAGACCCTGGCAAGTTTAAAGAACCTTGTTCAGGCGGCAAAGGAATTAAGAAATGAGTATTGTTGATTTATTTCAAGATAAAACGGTGTTTTCCTTTGAGGTGTTCCCACCTCAGAGGAATGCTCCCATCGAGACCATCTACGACACCGTGTATGAGCTTCGGGATTTAAGACCGGATTTCATTTCTGTAACCTACGGAGCAGGAGGCGGAAAGAATAATGTAAGTACCGTCCCCATTGCAGAGCATATCAATGATATCTGCCATGTGCCGAGCGTAGTGCATTTTCCCTGTGTGAATCAGAGTAAAAAGGATGTACTGGAAAAAATCGAGGAGTTGAAGGCTGCCGGAATTGAAAACATTTTGGCATTGAGAGGAGATATTCCCGAGGGAGATCAAACCAAGGAGATTTTCGTTATGCTTCCGACCTGATTGCTTTCTTGAGAGAGCACGGGGATTTCAATATTTCCGCGGCCTGCTATCCGGAAGGACACCTTGAGAGTCCGGATAAGGTAGAAGATATCCGGAACTTAAAAAACAAGGTGGATGCAGGTGTGAATCACTTGATTTCGCAGCTTTTCTTTGAAAATAAGCACTTCTATATCTTCCAAGAGCGTTGTGCCTTAGCGGGAATCAATGTTCCGATTGAGGCGGGGATTATGCCCGTTATCAATAAAAGACAGGTTCAAAAGATGGCCAGTCTCTGTGGGGTAAACGTTCCGAAGAAGTTCCAGAGAATCTTGGAAAAATATGAGGACAATCCTGTTGCTATGCGAGACGCGGGAATCGCTTATGCCGTAGACCAGATTGTGGATTTGGTTACCCACGGGGTTGACGGCGTGCACCTTTACACCATGAACAATTCCTATATCGCAAGAAAAATCTATAAGGCAACGCACAGTCTTTTTGAGTCAACGAACAAGGGGGCTAAGAAAGCCAGCAGTTCGGCATAAGTGTAGATGAGTCTACGATAAAATGAAAATTTGTGATGTGCTTGGTTTTTCTTGCAAGTCTAAAATTGAAATCCGTACTTATGAAGGAGTTTCTTTGCCATTTCACAGTCTTCACCTGTATAGAAGGAGAGCTGTAAAGCGCCTTCTCCCTTTTCTCTATTGTGGTTGATGCCGATATTCCGAATGCTTACCATATTGGAAGCAAGGATAGTCGAGATGATGGAAATGGCACCCGGGATGATCCTGTACATGAAGAGAAATAGCATATTCACTTTGGATGAGTCCTTGCGCGGAACTGTCCATTGAATTCCGATATTCACCGGATTCTTGGAAGAGCTCCATAACAGCATGGGGCTCTTCTTTTTTTATAGAAGTCTTGATGTCTTCCAACAAAGTAATGTAATCCTCAATCATGTCTATAATAGGTGCCTTGTTGCTTAGGCAGATTTGCTGCCACATGATGGGAGAGGAGGAGGCAATACGACTGATGTCTTTAAAGCCGCCGGCCGCAAGCTTTTTCATTGTGCCCTTTTCGTCTTCCTCCTTTAAAAGCTTCACAAGACTTGCGGCAAGGAGATGCGGAAGATGACTTACGCAGGCTACAGATTTATCATGTTCTTCCGGACTCATGACAAAGGGAATGCTTCCGATAGAGGAGAGGAAGCTCTGCATTTTTTCAGTTAGTGTTTCAGGAAAAGCCTTTTCCCGGTGTAAGAAGATAGTAAGCATTTTCCAAAAGAAGAGAATCGGAGGCCTGATAGCCGGAGACTTCCGCACCGGCCATGGGGTGCCCGCCTATAAATCGGGAAGAAAGTCCCAGTTCTTCCGCTTCCTTCATGATGGCGGTTTTGGTAGAGCCGACATCCGATAAGATAGTATGAGAGGAAAGCAGAGTCTTAAGTTCCTTTAAAAAGGCTCGGTTCTGCTCTACAGGAGCACATAAGAAGAGGAGATCCGTATTTTTTTCTATTTCTTTCAGGCTTTTTAGCTCTTGATTTACCACAGCTTCCGAAAGAGCAATCTGTATAGAATGTTCATCTTTATCGAGAACGGAAATATGGGAATCGGGATAAGCCTTTTTTATGGCCTTTGCCAAAGAGCCTCCAATTAATCCTAAACCGATAAAGGTAAAGCGTTTCCATTCCATATTTTCCCCTCCATGTTCCTTGAAAAGCAATCTGTATAGCAAGATCGAATCTTTTTTACAACGTAATAACGAAGCGAAAAAAATCGATTGAAGCTGAACTCTTTTCTTTGACTTTCAGTATTCAAAAAAATTATACATAAAAAAATTCAAAGTTTATAAAAAGTGAAGCGTAGGAATAAAGGTACTGAAACGCCTTATTTTCAAGAAAAGCTTGCGTGCATTTTCATTTTATATTAAAATTGACTGCGAGTTTAGGGTAGAACTATGCCCTCATGGCGGTTTCCCATAAGTAGAAGAAGTTTAGGAGGATTTATGATTTCTGCAGGTGATTTCAGAAATGGTATAACCATCGAGATGGATGGACAGGTAGTTCAGATTATAGAGTTCCAGCATGTTAAGCCGGGTAAGGGGGCTGCTTTCGTCCGAACCAAGTTAAGAAATGTGATTAATGGCGGTGTAACCGACAAGACTTTCCGTCCGACCGAGAAGTTCCCGGCAGCAAGAATTGACCGAGTAGATATGCAGTATCTCTATGATGACGGAGAGATGTACAACTTCATGAACAATGAGACCTTTGAGCAGATTGCACTCTCTCATGAGCAGATTGCCGACTCCATGAAGTTTGTAAAGGAAAATGAAATAGTTAAAGTTATTTCTTATCAGGGAAATGTCTTTTCTGTAGAGCCTCCTTTGAAGGTTACCTTGGGAAGTCGTTCATACCGAGCCCGGTATTAAGGGCAATACTTCCACAGGTGCTACCAAGCCGGCTACTGTAGAGACAGGCGTTGAGGTTCAGGTTCCCTTGTTTGTAAATATCGGAGATAAGATTATCATTTCCACACAGACAGGAGACTATGAGTCCAGAGCATAAATTTTATGCATAAGAACATTGCGCAAGGAGCACGATGTCTTGTCTAGATAAGAAATAGACTTCCGATTCAGGAAGTCTTTTTCCGTAATATAAGGAAGTTTTTCAGACCTGGGAAGTATTCAGAGTCAGGCTTCCGATTATTGCAGAAAAAATTATATTGATGTATTGCGAGTGTCGTCCAAAGGGATGTAGGCACTCATTTAGCAAAAGAAAGGATGAACATGGAAAGCGTAAAGAAGATTTTACAAGGGGCTGTAGAGCTTGCATTTGAGTCTGCCGGATATGAAAAAGAACTGGGAAAGGTCACGATTTCCAATCGTCCCGACCTTTGCGACTATCAGAGTAACGGTGCTTTAATCGGGGCAAAGAAGTATCAGAAGAACCCGATTGAGCTTGCTGAAGATGTACAGAAGTATTTAGAGGGGGATAAGGCTCTTTCCGTGCCTTTATTTTCCAAGGTGGAAGTGGTAAAGCCCGGATTTTTGAATATGACACTTTCTCCGGCATTTCTTGCCAAATATTGCAGCTTGATGGCTGAGGACGAGAAGAACGGCTTAGACCCGAAGGAAGGAAAGAAGGTTCTTGTGGACTACGGCGGAGCAAATGTAGCAAGCCCCTTCACGTAGGACACCTTCGTTCCGCATCCATCGGAGAAGCTTTAAAGCGTCTGGCTATCCGTATGGGAAATGAAGCTGTGGGCGATGTGCACCTTGGTGACTTCGGTCTGCAGATGGGACTCATCATCGGGGAACTGGAAGAAAGAGGAGAGCTGGAGAAAGATTTTACCATCGGTGAACTCGAGGAAATCTATCCCATGGCTTCCGCGAAGGCAAAGGAGAAGAATCCTGACGGCAGTTTAAAGAACGAGGAATACGCAAACCGCGCAAAGGATATTACGGTAAGACTCCAGAAGGGCGAAGAGAAGTATAAGAAGGTTTGGGAGAAAATCATGAAGGTCTCCATTGCCGACTTAAAGAAGAACTACGATGCTCTTGATGTACATTTTGAGATCTGGAAGGGTGAGTCCGATGCGGAGCCTTATTTCCCAAGACTCATTGAGATTTTGGAAGAGAAGGGACTTTCCTATCGCTCGAACGGTGCTCTTGTCGTGGATATTGCAGAGCCAGAAGATAAGAAAGAACTGCCTCCCCTGTATGATTTTAAAGTCTGACGGAGCAAGCCTTTATGCCACCTCTGACCTCGGAACCATTATGGATAGAGAGAAACTCTATCCGCAGAACTGGTATCTTTATGTGGCGGACAGCCGTCAGGAGCTGCATTACACCTCCTTCTTCCGTGTAGGAAGAAAGGCGGAACTCCTTCCGAAGGAAACAAAGCTCACCTTCATGGGCTTTGGAACCATGAACGGAAAGGACGGAAAGCCCTTTAAGACAAGAGATGGCGGGGTGCTTCGTTTGGAGAAGCTCATTGACGAGATTCGGGACTCCGTACTTTCCCGTATGGAAGAAGGAAAGGATACCGGACTCACGAGCGAAGAGAGACAGGAAACCGCAAAGGTTATCGCTCTTGCAGCCTTAAAGTACGGTGATCTTTCCAACCAGATTACAAAGGACTATATTTTCGACCTTGAAAAGTTTAGTGCTTTTGAAGGAAATACCGGTCCTTATATCCTCTATACCATCGTGCGTATTGCCTCTATCTTACGGAAATACGCTGAGGCAAACGGAGAGAGCTCTGCAGATACCGCAACATGGATTAAGAACTATGGAAAGAACTACAAGATTCAGTCCGATGAGGAGCCTTCTTTACTCGCACTTCAGAAGCAGATTATCGTATTTGCCGACGAAATGAATGACGCTTGGAAGGAACTTGCACCGCATAAGATCTGCGGATACATCTATGCATTGGCAAACAGCTTCAATGCTTTCTACCACAATGTAAAGATTCTTGGAGAAGAGAATAAGGAGAAGCAGAAGAACTATATTGCTCACCTTGCACTGACTTGGAGAATCCTGACCGATGCAATCCATGTACTTGGATTCTCTGCTCCGGAGAAGATGTAAGATGAAGTATTTTGTTATGAGCGACTTACACGGCTCGGCTTATTATACAAAGAAGCTTTTGGATATTTACAAGGCGGGAGAGTATGAAAAGCTTCTCCTCCTTTGGAGATCTCCTTTATCACGGTCCGCGAAATGATTTACCGAAGGACTATGCACCGAAGGAAGTTATTGCGATGCTGAATCCTCTTAAGGATGAAATCCTTGCAGTACGGGGAAATTGTGACGCGGAAGTGGATCAAATGGTACTGGACTTTCCTATTATGGCAGATTATGCACTTCTCGACTTGGGAAGTAGAAGCATTTTCATGAGTCACGGACATGTGTATACCCATGAAAGCTTTCCTCTAAGAAAGAACGGCGATGTCTTCTTGCAGGGACATACGCACCTTCCTGTTGCGGAGAAGAAGGAGCGGGACGGAAAGTTTTACTATCACTTAAATCCCGGATCGGGAAGTCTTCCGAAAGAGGACAATCCGAACAGTCACGGGGTTCTTACAGAGAAGGGATTTACGATTTATACCCTGGACGGGGAAGTGCTGAAGGAAGTGGAGTTCTGATAGGGGAGAAAAGCTAAGTCAAGCTTTTATCTTTGGTACATGTTATAAATGACAAATACTTGCAGATATTGTGAGCGATATTTGTTATCAGTGAGATACTGCAAAACAAATTTGTAAAGAATAAAAAACAGCAGATTTTAGGCCAACATCGGCTTAAATCTGCTGTTTTTCATCGTGGACCTGATGGGAGTCGAACCCATGTCCGAAAAACGAATTCCCTTTCCTTCTACTATCATAGTACACTTCAAGATTCCCCACTCATAAAAGCTGTGCACCTCTTTTATGAGCCGGTATCCTCTAGATACGCCCGAGCATGGGAGGAACCATACGCGTCGTTTCCACATAAATGAGGTCAGGATCTTCTCCTGTGAGTGAGAGAAGGCTGGCCAGCAGCGCTTAGGCTGCTAATGCGTAACTATTATCGTTAGCGTTTAATTTTAATTTTGAAGTTTAACGCGACTTCTTTCGGATAGCTTCTAAAGCTGCATCATCCCCGTCGAAACCGGTACAAGCCCATATACAGCTTCTTATTTTACTAGAAAATGCGGAATTTGTAAAGAATCTCATTTCTTTCGATTTAGCTTCAATAGAGTAAAGATTTCTTTCAATAGAGTAAAGATTTTGTCAGTTGATAAAAATGCAAGGTTTTAATGAGATTTATCATGTTATAATGATAGAAAATTCATTTGAAGGAGCAGTACAATGAAAGATCTGCAGAAAATTGAGGGAAGCAATATTTTCTTAAAAGAATGCATTCATGAAATTGAAAATGCGGTGGATTTGGACTCCATCACTGTGGAAAGGGCTGTTTTCGGCCTTTTTTTCTCCGGTGTGAAGCTTTCTACAGGGCATGGAGGCCTATGTTTTACTCCGGTAAAAGAGATTCCGGAGGCGGTGTGCTGTCCAAGTTCTGCGAAAGCTATGCCCTTTTCCGGAAAACTTAAAGGGAGAGCAGTTAAGGCCTATCTTGAGGATATTTTTTCGGAAAATATCCTAAGAAGAACTCTGGGAATTGCTGCGTTAAATGCTTTGAGTACATTAGTATGGGAAAAGACGGAGCATCCGGAGTATGAGCTTCTATACGGTGCGGATGCTTTTGATGAAATTGATGTAAAAAAATATAATAAATCCGTGGTGGTGGGAGCATTGGTACCCATGATTCGAAAGCTTATGCAGGAAAATGCGGATTTTCATATTTTGGAAAAGGACAGCAGGACTCTGAAAGAACGGGAAATGCCTTATTTTCTTCCTCCGGAAAGGGCAGGCGAATGTGTGCCTTACGCAGATTTGCTGGTGATTACCGGAGTGACCATCTTGAAATGATACTTTGCCGGAGCTTTTATCTATGGCAAAAAAAGAATGCGGAAATTCTTGTGGTAGGCCCCACTGCAAGCATGCTTCCCGACTGCCTCTTTTCCAAGGGAGTAACGATGCTTGGCGGTATTCAGGTCACGAAAGCGGATGAACTTTTGGACATCATCAGTGAAGGCGGTTCCGGCTATCATTTCTTCGGAAAATATGCGGAAAGAACCGTACTTAGGCGGAAGTAATGACGGTTCGAAAAGTATCAGTTCAATATCGCTAAATATCTGCTAAATATCTTCTTGCCGACTCTTGCTTTACGGGATTGAAGATAAACTATAATGGACTCGATTTTGTGTAAGCGAAAGCCGCTTACTTAATTGGACGAATAGAAGAAAAGGGGAAAACAGCATGAATCATGAGAAGATTCTCGTATTGGATTTTGGTGGACAGTACAACCAGTTGATTGCCCGGAGAGTAAGAGACGAAGGGGTTTATGCAGAGGTTTACAGTTCCGACATTGGCATAGAGAAGATTAAAGAATTAAGTCCCAAGGGAATCATCTTCACCGGGGGACCGCAGTCCGTGTACAAAGAGGAGAGCCAGCATATCGGAAAGGAAATTTTCGAGCTGGGCATCCCCATTTTCGGTTTCTGCTATGGAGCACAGCTCATTGCCTATGAGCTTGGGGGAGAGGTGGCTACCGCCCCGGTCAGCGAATATGGAAAGACGGAAACCCATGTGGAGAAGTCCTCCGTGCTTTTCTCCGATGTTTCGGAAGAGACCACCGTTTTCATGTCCCACACCGACTATATTGCCAAGGTGCCGGAGGGCTTTAAGATTACCGCCCATACCGAGCATTGTCCTGTTGCGGGAATGGAAGATACGAAGAGACAGATTTATGCGGTGCAGTTCCACCCGGAGGTACAGCATAGCGTGGAAGGGCAGAAGATGATTCATCATTTTCTCTATGACGTCTGCAAATGTACCGGAGACTGGAAAATGGCGTCCTTCGTAGAGGAGCAGGTTTCCCTTTTGAAAAATAAAATCGGTTCCGGCAAGGTGCTTTTAGCCCTTTCCGGCGGTGTGGACAGCTCTGTTGCAGCGGGGCTTCTTTCCAAAGCTATCGGAAAGCAGCTGTACTGCGTGTTCGTGGACCACGGTCTTCTTCGGAAAAATGAAGGAGATCAGGTGGAGGAAATCTTCGGCGAAAAGGGAGATTTCGAGTTGAACTTCGTCCGCATCAATGCCGGCGAAGAGTATTTTGAGAAATTAGCCGGAGTGGAAGATCCGGAAAAGAAGAGAAAGATTATCGGAGAGCAGTTTATCCGTATCTTTGAGCGTGAGGCAAATAAAATCGGAACAGTGGACTTCCTTGCCCAGGGAACCATTTACGCAGACGTGGTGGAATCCGGCCTAGGAAAGGGCGCAGTGATTAAGTCCCACCACAATGTAGGCGGACTTCCCAAGAACATTTCCTTTAAGGAAATCGTAGAGCCACTGCGCCTGCTCTTTAAGGACGAGGTGCGTAAGGTAGGACTGGAGCTTGGCCTTCCGGAGCATTTGGTGTATCGTCAGCCCTTCCCGGGACCGGGACTTGGGAGTAAGAATCATCGGAGAAGTGACTCGGAGAAGGTTCGCATGGTACAGGATGCGGACTTTATTTACCGTGAAGAAATCGAGAAGGCGGGACTTTCCCGTTCTCTACAGCCAGTACTTTTGCCGCCCTCACCAATATGCGCTCCGTAGGGCGTTATGGGAGACTTCCGTACCTATGACTATGCGGTGGCTCTCCGTGCGGTGATTACTGATGACTTTATGACCGCAGAATGCGCGGATATCCCCTTTCAGCGTGCTCCAGAGAGTGATGAATCGAATCGTGAATGAGG